>Ga0335082_10001631_pt1 | contig 23944 bp, 22 predicted proteins | sample Lox_Sample_41_FD_206718 | JGI IMG/M metagenome (GOLD analysis project Ga0335082, IMG submission 206718) | Soil microbial communities from Loxahatchee National Wildlife Refuge, Florida, United States - Lox_Sample_4.1 | ecosystem: Environmental > Terrestrial > Soil > Wetlands | place: USA...
GCGCCTGGACCGCGGCGGGACTGCCCGTGGAACGGTAGATCAATAACCGTACAACAGGACCTGAGACAGGCGCAGGGCGAGATAGACCAGGCAAGCGGCCTCGATGACACGAACGACGGCGATGACTTTGTCGTTCATGAACTCGAAGCGCAGCAGGAGTCCGGAAATCACGGCGACATAGAGGACGTAAGGGTTCAGTCGCAGCGGATTCGCGATCGCGTAAGCCACCAGCGCCAGATAGAAGAATAGGGGCACGTTGCTGTCGAGGCGGGCGCGGAAGCGAGAGACGCCAGTGTAAAGAGCTCCGCCGAAGAGGGCGCCGGTCAGCAGGGGCCCGGCGTTACCGAGGTCAACCATCTCAGAAAGACCATAACACGCTCGTGTAACCCGTGTGGGCGCGGTAGTTCTGGAGTGGATACCAGGAATCGAGATAGCGGTAATACTGATAGCCGACATTCCAACGCAGGCGCTCGTGCAGGCGGATGGAGAGGCGGGCCTGGGGCGATTCGAAGGTCATCGGAAACGTCTGGGCCTGGAGGAAAGCGGGTTGCGAGGTGGCTTGAGCCGCCTGGCCCGAGGCCTGGTCGAGAATCGCGCGGCCGTCGCCAGTGTCCTGCGTCCGGGAGTAACCGACATACCAGTCCACGCGCTGGCGCAGGGTGCCGCGAAGACCAATCTGGCCCGCGTGGAGGTTGCTGATATAGAGAGACCGGTCTCCGGTAATGAGTTGCGAGGCGGCGAAGTAGGCGAGGCCGGTGAGTGTGTCGGTGTGGAGGAATGAGTAGCTTCCTTCGATGGCAAGGCGATCGGACAGGTTCCAGCCGCCATCGAACGAATAGGTCCTGTTGCGGGCGCTGTGTGAGAAGAGCGAGACGCTATTGAAGTTGTAGTTGGCGCGGGCCTGCGCGCCGAGCGTGAGGGAACGGGTGCGGTATTGAGCGCGTCCGTTGAGCCCGTGGTAGTCCTTATCGCTGATGGGGTAGAAGGGCTTGTTGGTGCGGCCGAGTTCGCCATCGAGAGTCAGGGTGAAGGGCTTCCAGGGACGAAGCTGGACGCCGGCGGTTCCGGCCTGGAGGATGTTGGTCTGGCGCACTTCGAGAGAACTCTGGAAGCCTTCGACGGCGACGCTCTCGACGGAGCGGATAAGGCGGTCGGCGTACTGGTAGCCCCCACGTATGGCGATCCAGGGCCGCAGGCGCCAATGCACGCCGGTGACATTGGTGAAGTTGCGGAGTCCGAGATAGCTGAAGTTGACGGTCGACGTCTGGAGGTTGGCGTTGAACAATTCGGTGTAGTCCGCGTTGCCCTCGATACGGGTGGTGTGGATAAGGGTGTGGTTCGTGATCGTGAGACCTTCGGCGGGGAAAAGGCTGATGGTGAGATTGCCGGTTGTGACGGGGCGGTTGGCATCGCCGCCGACAATGACCTGGCGGTTCTGACCGGGTCCGAAGCGGTTCGTTCCGAGAGCGGTTTCATCGAAGGTGAAATTGCGGCGGCCGGCGGAATTGGTGAAGCGTCCATTGAGGGCCCACCACCGGCCCTGTTCACGAAAGAGATTGACGCGCCAGGCGGGTGTGGAGCCGCGGTACGGCTGAGGGCGCGAGAGGGAGTCGAGCGAGACGGCGTCCTGTGGATTGTTGCCGGCGCTGGGCGCGGGGAGCACATCGCGCGTGTCCTCTTCGTACTCCTCCCAACTGCGCGTCCAGTTCACGCGAATGCCGAACAACTGGAACTCGTTTCCAAAGCGATACTCGTTCTGGCGCCGCCTGATGTTGGAGCTGAGGACGAACTCGTCGCCGCGGAAATCAAACTGCTGGACGGTGGTCAGGCCTGGACCGCTCTGGCTTACGCGCGAGAAGCCCGCGAAAAATTTGATCTTCGATTGGGGCAGCAGGATGAGGTCATGGTCCTGCAGTTTCCGGTTCGTGTCGAGCAGGTGCTGGCCGAAGCTGATTGGGAACGCCGGGTTGTAGTAGTCGACGGAGCGCCAGAGCATGTCATACCTGTACCAGCGATTTTTGGCGATGCGCAGCATGGCGGTTTCGTAGGGGTCGTTGCCAAGGCCGAGCGTTGTCAGGACCAGCTCGTCGAACAGGCGGCCGTGGCCATCGCGCGAATTCATGGTGAAGCGGCTACCCAGCAGGCGGATGCCGTTGCCGTAGTTCACGTCACTGCGGTACTGCGCCTCGCTGCCGTTGACCTCGTGGAAGCGCCAGCCGAGTTCGAACGAATTGGTGATGACGTAGTCGCCGAGGTCCTGGCCTCGCCGCGGGCCCACAGGGGCGTCGGTGGGGGCCACGGGAGTCTGCGCCGCCAGCGGCGATGCCAGCAGCAGGCACCAGACCGCCACGCGCTTCATCGGAGGAACCTCGCGTCGGCGTTGGAGCCGTGGATTCGGACGTGACAGGTGGTGCAGTTACGATAGCGGGGATCCGCCATGTTATGGAAAGAAGCCGTGACGGTGATCCCGTCGGCCTGGCGGCCGAAGCTGTTCGCGCCGTTGTGGCATTCGAGACAAAGAGTAAATACCGCTGGCCGCTTTAACAGCCGGGTGTTCATCGATCCGTGCGGTTGATGACAGGACCCGCATCCCTCGATGCGAACGGCCGGGTGTTCGAACGCGTAAGGCCCTCGCTTTTCGACGTGGCATTTCAGGCAGGATTCTTCATTCGCCAGCGCGGCTTCCACCATCCGCGGGCGGGCGCCCATGTTCCAGGTGGGAGCCGATGAGCCGTGCGGGTTGTGGCAATCGGTGCAGTTCATGGCTCCTTCCAGCACCCGGTGTTTGAAGGGGAGAGAGAACTGCGCCTTTACGTCGCGATGGCAGCTACCGCAGAGATCGACCTGAGGCTTCGCGAGCAACTGTTTTGCGGCTTCCGAGCGATGGATGGAATGGCATCCGGTGCAGGGGATCTGCGCCAGTGTGTGCGAGGAGCGGCGAATCTGCGCACGGCCGATTGTGTTGGCGTGACACTCGAGACAGCGATCGAGAGTTTGCTTCGGATCTAAATTCGAGAAGGCGACAATTTTCGTTTTGTCACCTTTTGCCGCAAGGTGCTCGCTGGCTGGTCCGTGACAACTTTCGCAGCCGGTTTTGCCCGGAGGCTCTTCCCCCGAAGCGATGGTTTTGTAATGAGGATTCTTGAAGAAGTTACGCCAGATATCGGCGTGGCAGGTCTTACAGGCTTCGCTGCCAACATATTGGGGAGAAGCCGCCCCGATGGCACAAAGAAGCGATCCACAGAAGAAGACACGGAGCCCGCTCATGCTTTCACAATGTTAGAGTGACGGCGCGGCGGGAGGGAACAGGAGACAAAAAAGCCCGGCCGGGTGCGAGGATCCCGGCCGGGCCCAGGAGACCCGGAGCGCGGGCTGGGTTCTCAGAAGAAGAACCGACGCCGCGACCGGCCTATAAGATCACCAGGTGTAACCGATCGACACCATGGGAGCGAAATTGAAGAACCAGCCGCTGATGGTGGAAGCACCAACGGGAGTGATGACGTCGGTCGGGGCTTGCGAAGCGTAGACCTTCACTTCGGCCCGGAGAGCGCTGCGGCTGTTGATGCGGAACCGCACGCCGCCACCGAAGCTGATCATCGGTTTCCATTGTCCGGTGCGAGTGAGGACGGCCGTGCGGCCTAGAGGCTGAACGGCCAGGTCGGGCCCGGTGCCTTGATAGAACTTGATACCACCGCCGGCGGCGACATACGGCCGGATGTTGGTGTCTTGTTTGGAAAGGAAGATCAAGGCGTCATAGTGAATGGCGTGAGACTGGCCGGACGTGCTGAAATTCGATCCAGCGCCTTTGAGCTCCAGGTCGTTTTTCAAGAAGCTGTAGCGGATCTCACCGCCGAACCGCTTCCCATACTGCGCGAGGTAGGCGGATGCCGCGAAGCCCATCTTGAAACCCGCGTCGACATTACCGGAGGGGTTCGAGATTGTGAGGTTGTTGTAGAAAGAACCGCCGCCACCGCCGCCCAATTCCCATCGCTGAGCGTTAGCCCTGGGAGCGAATACCACTGCCGCCACCAGCATGCTCAGCCCGAAGGTCATGATTCGAATGCGCATAAGTCTCCTGTTTCCTCATTCAGAGGGTTGCTGGCTGTTGAGCCTCCGGACGACGGCTGACGAATCAGTCGATGACTCGGAGGTATACTTTCGTGGTGTAGCCGCCCTGATTGATGGTCAATTCCTGGTTCATGCCTTTGGGCACCCAGAATGGGACGACTACGTTGATCTGATAGACGCCGACTTCGCCAGGCGCCAGGCCCGCAAACTCGAGCGGCAGCTCGACTCCTGCCAGCGTCACTGCAACATCAATCAACGGGTATGACAACGGGCTGGAAGGAGCCGGCTGTCCGGCTGGGATCTCTGGCGCGGTCTTGCCTAAACCCGTGGTATAGATCACCAGGTGATCGCCGCCGCGAACGGGATTGGACGGGGTTGCGATCTGGTTATTGGCGGAGCGCACAATGACTGGCGCATCGATGTCCGCATTGCGGAAGATGCTGGGAGCCGCGGGCAGAATCGTCAGGTTGTAGTTGTCGCTGACGCCACCGGGCGTACGGAGCACCATCGTGACGTTACCTTCCGCCTGGAATGGCAGTTGGGCGTTGATTTGAGTGGGCGAGACAAAAATCATGGGCACGGGCATGCCGTTGACCGTCAAGCAACTCTCACCCAACGCTGTCGGGAGCGGGATTTCTTTGGTCGCCACGTTCACCGGGCTCAGGTCGGAACCCTGAACCATGATCAAACCGCCCGGGGCCACGGCCTGAGTCCCGTCGGCCGCGTTGACGACGGAACTGATTTTGGGCGACGCCACGGCGGAATCATAGGTCCATGGGAGAATCGTGATGCCGGACGTGGTGATGTTCGCGATGGCGCTTCGATCGGGAAGAATGGCCATGGAACGCGTAAAGACAAAGTCCGTTGTGCCGAGGTAGGGCGGCTCGGCCATGCGTGTGGTCTTTTGTCCGACACCGCTCGTCAGGTCCACTCTTTGGATGGCACCGGGATTCGAGGAATCCACGGCGCCGGAACGAATGCCGTTCTGATCGACGAAAACAAAACCAGCCGTCTGACCCACGCTGCTGTCGAACTTTCGCACCGGGACCACCGAGGCGTTGTACAGAGTGTTACCGATCACAAACTGGCTATAGTTCGAGGCTGCGAAGGCGCCGCTGATCGGAGCAGATTCCTTGCGTGAGACGGTGAAGGAGTCGGAGTTGGCGTCGTACAACATGACGTTGCCATCGGCTTCCGCGGCCAGAATGGAACTGCCGTTTGGATTGGCCACCAGGGCGGTGTTGATGTCGACATCGTTCTCGAACACGCCGAGTGTGGACAACTCAGTGGCCGTTCGCGAGAAGAAATCGACCCGGTCAATCTTGTGTTTAGGTCCCACGACCCGGGTAGCCGCGAGAATCGCGTTGCCTGAGGAAGCCAGTGACCTCGGATAATGGCCACCGGGGAAGCGGATGGGCGTCGTCGCTTCCAGGGTTTCGAGATCGAAAACATTGGCGATCTGGGAGTTATCGTTCCCAACGAGGAGATAGCGCCGGTCAAACGTAATCGCCATCGAGGTGGGAGTGCTTCCTGTGCGCAGGGCCGCAAGTTGACGGAAATTGGAGCCGTCAAGTACCAGGACCTGGTTCGTGTCCTGGCGGATTACGAAGAGGCGATTCCGGTATGGATCGGAGAGTAGGTCAACGAGCTTGCCTGGAATGTTAACCACGGTCCCGCGCTGGTCAGGATCCTGGAGGTTCACGAGCACTCGGACGGGCGGAATAATATTGACAGCGCGCGAGGAGTAGATGTTGATTTGCGCAACCTGCGTGCCGCGCATGTTCGAGAATGCCGCCGCGTCAATGCTCACTTTGACGGTAGCCGGCGTAACTCCGCTTGACGGGCTGAAGGTGACGCCGCTCAGCGAGGAAGACAGTTGAAAATCAGTATTACCGCCACCTGGATTAACGATTGTGAGGTCCTGGGTCATAACGTGGCGGTCGCAGGACGTGCTTCGAAAAACGAGGTCCTCCTGGACAGCCTTCACGCGCGGCATCGAATTGAGCGTGCCGACCGGCAGAATCATCACGCCGCTTTCCGACAGCGCGTACATCGTCTGCCCATCAGAGGAAAGTATTCCTTTACCCGATAGGTTCTCAGGGAGGAGCAGTTTTTCACGGACATTGAGGTTGTCTGCATCCATTACCTGAAGGAACGGGATCTGACTTGTCGAACTTGTCGTCGTTGAGCCGCCCGTGCTGGTGGAGGTCGTTTGTGACACGGCTTCCTTGGTTTGCGCGTAGACCAGGCCGCGGTCGGAATCAATGGCGCTGGAGCCGATATTCAGGTCGCCGGCTGGATTGGGAAATGAACCAACCAAGCCGCGGGAATCAAACATTCCCCAGCCGCCGATATAGTAGCTGCCATCCTTGGCGACGCTCACACCGCGTGGACCGAGGGGAGGAGACGCCACGTAGTAGACGAAGCTCACGTTCTGGGTAAAGACGTCGTATTGGAAAATGATCTTGTCAGTCAGACCGAAGACCTTGCGGAAATCGCCGGACGAAGCCAGTGAGGCGCCGACAATCTGGGTAGGCGCGTTGGCCGGCGGTTGCGGCAGCGTCTTGGCGACGACACCCTCAATCGAGTCCAGCAGTTGGGTGGTGCCGAAGACCGGATCGAACAATAGAAATTGCGTCGAGGTCAGTACAAGCGCCCGGCCGTCGACACCGAAGGAAACGCCATAGGGAGGATCGGCGAGGGAAAACGTCTGCCGTCCGCCTCCCACCAAATCAATGACGCTGAGCGCGTTGCGCGGCGTATTGGGAGAGGCAAAGTTGGCATAGTGGGCCACGACCAAGTACTTCCCGTCGGGCGAGAGCGACAAGGAGCTTGGCTGAGAGGGCACGTTCATCGATCGCTGGAGGGCTCCCGTCGCTTGGTTCACCACGTCGATGCGGTTCGCCGTGAAGTTCGCGACGTAGAGCACGCCACGAGGCTCATCGAGAACGAGATCGGACGAGTGACCGCCAATGGCCACCACTCTGCCGAAAGTCTGGCTCCACGCCACCACGGAAACGGCAAACCAGCAGGCAACAATCAAAAAGCGTGACATTGGCTTCATATCCACTCCACTTGCTCACTCTTCCTTCGTCAGTTCCCTCAAATTTCTACAGTCCAAATTTTTTGGGGACCGGTGCGGGCGGCGCACGGGAAATGCGCCGCCTCGCGTCCTCCCCCGAAAAGGCCTGGCCGTATCGAACTACTCTTCGGCGTTCGATTTCTTGCGGCGCAGGATGATTACTCCCAGAAACACCGCGGCGAGCGCAGCGCAAACCAGACGAATCATCGAGTTATCCATATAAATCTCCTTCTCCTTTCCTTTCCCCGCGAAATGCCATTCACCATCAAGTCCTCACCGTGCCCGCAGGCGCCACGGCTAAGAAACTTTTGTCATCATCGGGAGCAACTCCCGTACGATTTTTGCCGCCACCGGCCCGACCGTCACGATAAAGAGCGACGGCAAAATACAGAAGAAAATCGGGAACACCAGTTTGACGCCGAGTTTGGCGGCTTTCTCCTCGGCAATCTGGCGCGCCTGGACACGCATGTAATCAGCGTGAGCGCGAAGGCTCACGGCGATTCCCGTACCGAATCGATCGGCTTGAATCAGTACGGCAACCAACTTCTTCAGGTCGTCCACGGCCGTGCGGTCGGCGAGGTTGCGGAGCGCTTCCGCGCGCCGTTTGCCGGCCTTCAATTCGAGGTTCACCAGCGCGAACTCTTCGCTAATCTCGGGATGGGCGCTTTCGAGTTCCTTGGCCACCTGCAAAATCGCCTGGTCGAGACCAAGGCCCGACTCGACGCAAACCACCATGAGATCGAGAGCGTTCGGGAGGCCGCGCTGCATCTGCTTCTGGCGGCGGCGCGCCATGATGGAAACGTATTCGTTCGGTCCAAAAAACCCGACGCCGGCGGATGCGAGCACCGCAATCAGCTTGTTAGAGGGATCGGCGGACGAATTCGCCACGATCGCCGTCATGACCAGAGGCAAAGCAATGCCCATGGCGATCTTTGAGCCATAGAGCACTTTGAGTGCCGCCGGGCCGCGCATGCCGGCTCGCACGAGCCGTTTCTGCATGACCGTGATGTCTTTCGGCGACGTGGGCAACGCCGAACCAAGCCGGTCCAGCAAGTCGCGAAAGACGAGGCTCGGGTGGACCGGGGCCTCTTCTTCCTGCTGGACGGCGACCCCCGTAACTCGTTCGATGGCTTCCTTGGGCCGGACCCAAAGTTTCATGCCGAACAACGCCACAACAACCGCGACGCCCAGGAAGAGCAAAAAGCTTAAGACGAGTATCATGGGACTCTCCGGGTCAGACCTCGATGTTGACGATTTTCTTGATGATCATGTAGCCAATGATCTGGAGCGCGATTCCTCCGCCGGCCATGATCTGACCCACATCGTCATGGAGGAAAAAGAGCACGTAGTCAGGGTTGACAACAAACATCATGGCGGCGACGCCCAGCGGGATGCTAGTCAGCGCCAAACCGGTCATCCGGCCATGAGCGCTGATGGCCCGGATCTTACCTCGAAGCTTGAAGCGTTCTCGAATGACGTAGGCAAGCTTGTCGAGAATCTCGGCCAGGTTACCGCCAGTCCGTTTCTGCAGCAGCACGGCCGAAACGAAGAAGTGGACGTCAAGGGACGGGACGCGAAGCGCAAATTTCTGAAGGGCCGTGTCGAGCGGAAGGCCCAGGTTGTGTTCGTCAAAGGTCCTGCGAAACTCTCCAGCGAGCGGCTCCTGGAATTCCCGATGGAGCATTTCGAGCGAGACGGAAAACGCATGTCCGGCGCGCATGGACCGGGCGACAAACTCCAGGGCTTCCGGAAACTGTCCCTCGAATTTCCGCAGTCTCAGAGTGCGCTTCCGGCTCACAAACATCAGCGGCAGCGAGCCGAGCGCAAGTCCAGGGAGCACGGCCGCAGGCCGCATGTTGGAAGGGATGAAGAGCCATCCAATACAGAAGCCGAGAAGAAACAGCGCCAGGCAGGCATGCACCAACCGGGCGGGCTTCCACTTCAATCCAGCCTGCTCGATGAGACCCTTGATCCGGTCTTGCAGACGAAAGCGGGTGAGCAGGCGAAGGGCCATGCGCCCGGTGCTGGTGTCGTCAGACGGCAGCAGCGTGACGTTGGCCTTGGAGCCCTTCGCCCTCTTGGTTTTCGGCGTGCCGAGCAGGCGATTCCGGATTTTGTCAGCGTCGGCTGTCCGGGAGGCAGAAGAAAGCATCCACCACGCACCGGCAATCACCACCCACGCCCCCAGGAGAACGAGAACGAAACTCATGGTCAAATCTCCACGACCTCGTCGAACAGATCGGGGCTCAGCCGAATGCCGGCCGCGAGGAGTTTTTCGTAAAACTTGGGCCGGATGCCGGTTGCGGCAAAGCGGCCGAGAACCCTACCTTCCGGGCTCATGCCACGCTTCTCGAAAACGAACAGGTCCTGCAAGGTAACGACTTCACCTTCCATGCCTGTGACCTCCGTGACGTTGATCACGCGACGGGAGCCGTCGGACAGGCGTGCAGCCTGAACGAGAATATGAACCGCGCTGGCAATCTGCTGGCGGATGGAAATCAGCTGCATGGCGGAATTGGCGAGGGAGACCATGACCTCAAGCCGCGAGATTCCGTCGCGGGGGGTGTTGGCGTGAATGGTGGTGAGGGAGCCGTCGTGGCCGGTGTTCATCGCCTGGAGCATGTCGAGCGCTTCGGCGCCGCGGACTTCGCCGACGATGATGCGGTCGGGCCGCATACGCAGGGCGTTGATGAGCAGTTCACGCTGCCGCACGGCGCCGTTGCCTTCCAGGTTGGGCGGGCGGGTCTCAAGCCGCGCCAAGTGCGGCTGCTTCAATTGCAGCTCGGCCGCGTCCTCGATGGTCAGAACGCGTTCCTTGGGATTGATGAAGAAACTCAGAGCATTCAGGAGGGTGGTTTTTCCCGCGCCTGTACCGCCGATGATGATGATGTTGAGGTGGGCCTTGACAGCAGCTTCGAGCAACTCCATCATGCCTCGCGTCAGGGCTTTGCGCTCGACCAGGTCGGCCGGGAGCAGCTTGTCCTGCGAAAAACGGCGAATGGAGAGCAGCGGGCCGTCCAGGGCCAGCGGCGGGATGATCGCGTTCACGCGCGAACCATCGGAGAGTCGAGCGTCCACCATCGGGTTGGATTCGTCGACGCGACGCCCAACTTGGGAGACGATCTTGTCAATGATTCTCAGCAGGTGCGGATCGTCGCGGAACGTGACGCCCGTCAACTCAAGCAAGCCCTTTCGTTCGACATACACCTGCTTGCTGCCGTTGACGAGGATGTCTGAGATGGTGGGGTCCTGGAGCAAAGGCTCCAGCGGCCCGAGTCCGAAAACCTCATCGAGGACTTCGTCGCAGATTTGCTGCTTCTCGATCGCGCTCAGCAGAGTGGGCTCATTGTCGATGAGTTGGATGAGGGCCTGGCGAATCTCGCCTCGCACGCGCTGATTGTCAATCGTGGCCAGGGCTTCCAGATTGATCTTGTCCAGGAGCTTGCGATGCAGTGTGAACTTGAGCTCCTGATATTCGGGTTTCAACGCCGTTTTCGGACGGCCAGCGTTCTTGAGCAGCCGCTGTTCCCAGCTCACTTGCTGCCCCGCTTTGTTCTCCACCGTCGGTGTCATGGTCTCCCGTCGTCTCTATGGAACTTCTTGCGCCAGCTTCTCTTCTCCTAAGCCGTTCGCTCTATATCCATCGGAGTTCCGATGTGAAAACTTCAGCCCTCCGATCACGTTTGGGTCAGCACGGGCTTCGGCTCGACAAAATTGCCGTTGGATCTTTTGTCCTTTTGAATCAGCCCGCACATTTTGCCCGCGACAATCTCGAGTGCGCGTCCGAGTTCGGAATCCGGCTGCAGACTCTCGGCCCTGGTAACCACCCGGTGCAGCGCATAGTAATCATTAGGAAATGTTGCGAAGACCGGACAACCCAGGATCTTCTCCATGTCTCCGCTCGATATGCCATCCTTCCGGCTGACGCGGTTGATGATCATCTGATAGCGGTCACGCTCGAAGCCCAATTGACCCAACAGACCCACCGAGCGCCGCGCCAGGTGCAGGCTTGGCAATTCCGATGTCGAGATCAGAAAACACTGATCCGATTCCGTTAAAGCAAAGAGGCTGATGCGGTGGAAGATGGTGGGGAGGTCAATAACAACCCAGTCATAAAGCATGCGGGCGTATTCGATTACCTCGTGAAGCCGGCTCGGCTCCATTCCATCGGTGATAGCCATGTCCGGCGCGGCCAACACGTCAACGCCGCCGGTTGTGTGCACAAGTGTCGACCAAAACGCGGGGTCCAGTTGCTCAGCCCGCTCCAATGCGTCGAGCAGCGAATAGGGTGTGTTCAATTTCAGCGTGAACGCGACGGAACCGCCCATCACGTCAAAATCCGCCAGCAGGACACGCTTGCCCGTCAGCCGCTTGAGACTGAACGCGGTTTGCACGGCCAGGGTCGAAGCGCCGGAACCAGGTTTCGCCGAGGAAAAGGCGACGACCTTGCCGCCCTCCGGCGAGTAGGAGGCGTCCGGCTCGCGCAGCCGTCGAATCCGTGTGGCGGCTTCTTTTTGCGCGTCAGGATGGAAAGGCGAGTGCAGGAACTCGTGGGCACCGGCTCTCAAACTGCGGATGAGGACGTCCGCGTCATTTTGAAAGTGGAGGCCGATGACGTAGACCGGCGGATGCAAGCCGGAGATGTGACGGATCAGAGCCGAAGCCACCTCAAAGTCCGTCGCCAGATCCAGAAGGACCACTTCGGGTTGAATCTGACGCAAGCGGAGGTCGAGCGTAGCTTCCTGGGGATAGCTCTTCAACTCGGAGAGAATCTGAAAGGTCTTTGTTTCGGCCAAACCGGCGGTGAGTTGACGAGCCAACTCCCGGTCTGGCGCGATAAGCAACGCCGCCAGTTCAGGTTCCTTGCCGATTCCTCGCAACATGCTTCTCCATATCGGGAGGAGGAGGGCGGCGCCCATCCTTCTCCCGTCACTGGTTTCTGCTCATGCCGCCTCTCGCATGGGGCGGCTTATTTCTTCTTCGCGGACCCGGTGCCCGTGGGGGCGGATGCAGGAGCCGCGGAGTTCTTTTTCTTGTCGTAGGAGACCGCGGGATTGACCACAGTCGTGCTGGGAGCCATCACCGCATAGGGACTCTGTCCTTGGGACAGGGCCGACTCCATTGGGGGATGTGGCATGCCAATCGTCACCTTCGGGTCGCTCGGATTCATGGGATCGATAAACTCTGGAGTCACCATGACAATCAACTCAGTCTTGGTTCGATTTTCCTCGCGGCTCTTAAAGAGAAGTCCGAGAACCGGGATGCTCGCCAGACCAGGAACCTTCTGCAAGTTCTCGGTAGTTCGATCGTCAATCAGACCACCGATCACGAAACTCTGTCCGGGAGCCAATTCGATGTTGGATTCAATGCGGCGCGTCGAAAGAGCGGGAATTCTGAAACCGGACACGCTAACCGCGTTATTCGTGTCAATGGTCGACACTTCCGGCTTGACATACATCTTCAACGTACTGTTATCGGTCAACAAGGGGTTGAAGGTGAGCCGAATACCAAATTCCCGGAATTGAATGGTCACCGAGCCGGCATTGGAGCCGCCTTGCAGCACCGGAATCGGGAATTCGCCGCCCACCAGGAAACTGGCTTCTTTTCCGTTGCTGGTTACCAGGTTGGGTTCAGCCAATATTTGCAGTACGCCCTGTTGCTGCAACGCCTTGATGAAGGCGCCGAGGTTCAGGTCCGGACGGAACGCAAAGATGTTTAGGGCATCGCTAATGTTGAACACGGAAGTGAAACCCGCGGAGCCGCCGGGAATCGAGCCCGACAACTGACCGCCAGGCGATACGGAAGGAAACTGTCCTGTGGTGATACGGCCGATGGTGTTGCCGGCACCCGTGGAAAAGATGTTGACGCCCAACTGATGGACGGCCTGCCGGTCGATCTCGGCAAACTTCACCTTCAGCACAATCTGTTTCTCGACGGGAGCGGACCGCACCCGCATGTTGTTGACGACCGTCTTCGACACGGGAGCGAGAACCTGGATCACCCGGTCGGCCGCCTGCGCCGAGCTGATATTGCCCGTCAGGATGATCGAGTCCTTGGAGGAGGCAAGTTGAATCTGCTCATTGGGGAACGAGTCGCGCAGGAGCTTGCGCACCGGCTCCAGGTTGTAGTCGACCTGGAGGTTGTAGAAGGTCCGCTGACCGGACTTGGCCCAAACTACGACCGTCGCGGCGCCTAGCGCCTTCGCATGGAGAAGAATCTCCCGCGTGGAGACGGGCACGTAGTCGACCACTTCAGGGTTCGAAGTTGAAATGCGGGAGACGTCCTCCGGATAGTCGAGGACGATACTCTTGCCCATGGTGACCTTGATCTCCTCCACTGAAGTGGAGGGCGCACCCGCCTGCCCCGCCGAGGCAGTACCGGCCACCGTCAATAACAGGAGTCCGCTAATGAGTTGGAGACGAAGAGTAAGGGCGCTCATGGATTCCTTCCAAGGTCATCGTTTTTCTTCGGAGAGACGGTTTCCACCTTCTTCTCAACGCCACGGATCGTAATGATCTGGTCGGGCACCACCGGAGGAGGCGGGGGTGGAGGCGCTGCGGCGACAGTGACCGGCTGCGGACGAGGACGCGGCGCTTCACGGCCGGAATCGTCACCGCGGCTGGCCTTCGGGGCTGCAACGCCGTACAACGCGTTCAACGTTACGCCCTCGGTCTTCTCGATGTTTTGATCGCCGCCGTTCCGTAGGACGAGTTGAATGGTGCCACCGTTTTGCGCGAGCGTAATCGCCTCGGCTTGCTGCGGAGTGACCAGCATGGTGACGTTCGGCGCATTGACCGGCTTGCCGGCCTGGTCGGTTTGCGTCGTCGTCCCGGCCGAGAGCACGAGAATATTCTGGAGGACGGTGCGAGTTGTTCGGGTGCGGGCTTCGTTTCCCGGCGGCTCGCCGGTGATCAGAACGTCAACCCGCATGCCGGGCAAAACGAATCCGGCAACCCCGACCACGTCGTTGACTCGAACCGTCACGGCACGCATCCCAACCGGGATGACCGGAGCCAGGCCGACGCCGTCGCCGCGCCGGGCCAGGCGGCCTTCCAGAATGGGCTCTTCCAGCAGCACATTACTGATCACGGGACGGTCGAGGACATCCTCCACCTTGCTGAACGAGCCCTTTGGCAGTTGTCCCGAAGGAACCTTAACGACCTTCAGGTCGTCGGCCTTCACGGTTGTGCCGACGTTCAGCGGGCGGGCGGCAATGACGAGATCCTTCACGTCGCTGACTTCCTGCTTTTTGGGCCCAGAGGCGCGAGAGGTCATCTGGTAAAAGACGCTGCTCACCACGAGAGCGAAAACAAGGCTCACGCCAAGTACAGTCAGAAACCTTCGGTCCATCCGTTAATACCTCCTGCCATTCCGGCGGCGAGCGCCAACATGAGTGCGGCGTTCGAATTTCATGCTTTGCTCCAGAGCGCGATCCAAGCTCCAAGAGAAATGACCGGAGCGTAAGGAATCGAGGCGCGAGAAGAGTCGCCCGGATTTCCAGACGACGGCTTTTTCCAATGGTTCAAGGCAACCACAACCGCGGCAAACACTCCGCCCGCGATTGCGGTCCAGAAGGCGGCGACCAGCAACAACCCGGCGCCGAGAACGGCGCCAAATCCGGTCATCAGCTTGATATCGCCTCCACCCATTCCTCCGAGCAAATAAAAGATCAAGAAGATGGCAAACCCGCTCAGCGCCCCGAGGAAGCCGACTCCCAATCCTCGCCAACCGAGCGTCCACAGGTGAAAGGCGAATCCCGCCAGGAGCGCCGCCACGGGAATCCAATTCGGGATTTCCCGTGTACGCAAATCCGTGACAGTGGCCGCCGTTCCAACGGCGAGGGCGATGAGAAACTGGGGGTTCATGACTTCCCTCCTGCCAGGACACGGCTGTTAAGCGCGTGCTTTTCGAGGGAAAGATTCTGATAAGGTGCGATTTCCGAGTTATCCAGGACAGGACGAATCGTGAATCCCGCCGCGAGGGCGAACGAGATGAGATCCTGTCCCCAGGGCAACTGCCAAAGGGCGGCGCCAGCGGCCTCATCACCTTGGTTCCGAGGACCCAATTCGCGCGCTCTTTTTCGGCGGGACATCACGGACAATCTCCTCAGCATCCTTCGTCAGACTCCGTCGATTTCATTAGGCCGGAGGTCGGGTTTTCGGCGCCCCCATGGGGACAATCCGTTGGAACAATAGTGCCTTGCCATCGTCGGCCACCAATCTCCAACCCGGCTTCAGCTTCAGCAGCGACGCCAGGCTGAATTTCACCGGCGTGAGCACCACATTAATCCGGTACTTGTCCAGCAACTGGTCCCAGTCGTGCGCGCCCTTCATGATCCGCAGGTACTCGTCCCCAAGAACCGGTCCGTAAAAGTCGCTGCGGCCATCAAAAAAGACCCGCTGGTCCGGATAGAAGTGGAAAATGAGGTAATCGGCCCATTGATCCTGCGTATATATCCGGGAACCGCGGATTACGTCCGCATGTTTGTCCACGATTTCCACAGGAAAGATCTCTTCCGGAAAATTCGTGGGCCAATGTAAGGGTTCGTTCATGAAGGCCAGGACGACCAGCGGCGCCACTGCGCAGAGGCTGTACCGGCCGAGCGAGGGTTGCAGGTCGCGTCCGAGACTGGCCAGGATCGCGGGCAGCGAACTCTTCTTGCAGCGCCGGGTCCACGGCTCCCATAGGCCGGCGAGTTCCCCCGCAACCACGGGCAGGGCGGCTACACACAATAAAGGGATGTGCCGGGCCGAAATAAGTGATTGGTGCGCCCAAAACGCGATCACCAGCGGTTCGACGACTCGGCCGCGCGACAGCAGCCATCCGCCGAGCACGAGTCCGGCAAACAGGAATATTTCATAGCACAGCACCGGCTCGCTGCGGAAAGAGGGCGACTGGAACTCCGAGACGACCTCGCGGATCCAGGCGGAGTTCAAATACTCGACGACGTGCCGGTGCAGTTGCCACCCGTAGGGATTCACGAAAGAAGCCGCCGCTGTAGCCGCCGCAAGCAGCGCGTAGCGTTTCACCGTGGACCACAGGGCGATGCCCCGCCATGCTTCCACGGCCGTACCGGCGGCGACCAACCCCAGCGTGGCGATCAGCACCATGAATCCGCCGTGCAGATTTGTCCACACGACCGCCAGGGGCACCAGCCACCAGATGACCCGCGAAGGGTTGCGGCGGTCACGGTCGATCATCAACCAACTGACCGCGAAAAGAATCCAGGTCCACAAATGCGGGCGCGCGAGCAGGTGGACGGTCGAGGCGCCGACGGCCAGCAGGCAGATCGGCAGGGCGATAAACACGTTGGCGCCGCGCCAAACGGCGTGTTGGAACATCACCGCGCCGAAACACGCGACGAGAATCCCGGCAAACAGAACCACCGCCTTGAATCCCCACAAGGTGAAGAGGCCGCCGAAGATAATCTCCGACAACCATTCCCAGGCGAACCACGGCTCGCCGGGCTTGGTAAATGAATAGAGGTCCACCCGCGGGACAGCAGCATGCTGCAGAATCCATTGGCCCGTGCGGATGTGCCACCCGGCATCGCCATCCATCAAGAGCCGCGCCCAACCCGCCGAGCCAACGGCAAAGACCCACACCAGCATCGAGACCAACTGGATGTCGCCGAGGGTGGGCGCGAGCCATCGCGTCCAGCGGGCCATGCCGCTCCGCCGGACAGTCTCGCCGGGAGGTAATAGAGTATCGCTGGAGGTCGCCATGCCGGGTGAGTGATCCTATCTACCGTCATCGGCAGACGGCCACGCCCGGTTTAGGTATTTCGCTGAGAAGCTTCTCGACTCAGGACCTGATATCGTCCCGGGTGAAGTCCCACTCCACCTGCGACCGTTGTCTCACGCTCTGGTTGACCATGTGGGCGCAGGAAGCGGCGTGATGTCCGGCGGAGGCATCTTCCCAATACGCCTTCCGGCTGCGCAGCGAATCCAGGAAATGTCCGAAGTGCAGAACCGTGGCCTCGGGACCTTCTTCCTGGAACTCCGTTTCGCCCGGAGTGAGCCGGGGGCCGCCGGACGAGGGCACTTCCGCGGCAATCACCTTGGGGTCCTTGTAATAGGCGTTTTCCAGCGCTTGGGGCCAGCTTTCGACAATCCAGCGATTGTCTTCGCGCACCGATTCCGGCGAGAGTTTCAGACGGCCCCACCCGAGCGACGCGGTCCCTTCGGTGCCGAGGAACTGGAAGCTGCCCTCGGCCCCTGCCTCATTGTTGAACGTCGAGCTGAGGTTCACCGTGAAGCCTTCGGGATATTCGAGGATCGCGTTGAGGGTGTCGGGCACATCGCGCGATTCCTTCCAACGGTACAACTCACCCATGGCCATGACGCGCGAAGGCACGGTTGCGCCCATCACGTAATGGATGGTCGTGCAGAGGTGAACGAACAGGTCGGTGGCGATGCCGCCGGAATATTCCTGATAGCAGCGCCAGCGGAAGAACCGCTCCAGGTTAAACGGGCGCTTTGTCGCGGAACCAAGGAACATGTCCCAGTTCACGGTGGAGGGTGAAGCGTCAGGTGGAATGGGATAGATCCAGGCCCCTGACGCTGTGTTGCGGTTGTAAGCTGCGCGCACGAGCGTCACTTTGCCGAGCTTGCCGGAGCGGACCCATTCGCGCGCCTGGTTCTGCGCAGGCGTTGACATGCCCTGACTGCCGACCTGGACGATGCGTCCGGTTTCGCGCGCCGCGGCCACGATCTCGGCGCCTTCACTCGACCGGTAGGTCAGCGGCTTCTCGCAGTAGACGTCTTTGCCTGCTTTCATGGCGTCGATGACGATGGTCCTGTGCCAGTGGTCGGGCGTGGCGACAACGAAGGCGTCGATGCCGGAATCAGCGAGGGCCTCGCGATAGTCGCGCAGCACACGCGGTTTCCGGCCCTGGCGGAGGCCCGCAATGCGCTCGCAGGAGCGCTCCAGGCGGCCCTGGTAGGCATCGCAGACCGCGACCACTTCGGCCTGCGGATGAGCGAGCAGGGCGACCATGAGTTCCTGGGCGCGCGCTCCGCAGCCAATGAAGGCGACCTGCACGCGGTCGTTGGCCGACGCCCCGAGCCGTGGCGCCGCCGCGGCGGCCGCGTTGGCGGCAAGAAATCCTCTGCGGCTTACGTTCATTTCACGTCCTCCAGCGCGGCGCCCACTCTTAGCAGCGCCGCTTCACTGAACTGTTTTCCGATGATCTGCAGCCCCATGGGCAGGCCGCTCGAATGATTTCCCGCCGGAACGGAGAGTACGGGCAGGCCGACGGCATTGATACCGCGAAGGAAGCGAGTAGTGGCAAGGCGCGCGTCCTCCGCTTCGCCATTGATCAAGACCGTGGCTTCGCCGATGCGAGGAGCTACGATCGGTGCGGCCGGGGCAAACAGGCAATCCACCTGGTGAAAGAGCGCGCGGAACTCGGCGGCGAATCGCCGCCGCGCCCGCTGCGCATGCAGGTAATCAGTGGCGGGCACCAGGCGCCCCGCGTCCAGCAGGGCCAGCACGTCGGCGCCGAAGCGGCTCCGGTCGGCGAGGTTCTTCTCGTGCACCGTCGACGCTTCCGCCAGCAGTGTGACACGCGCCACCAGGTTGAGCTGCGCGATGTCCGGAACGCGCACTTCGGTGATGATCGCACCGAGCGCGGCCGCCCGTTTGGCCATAGCCTGGATCGCGACGCGCACTTCGGCATCGATCCGGTCGAAGTAAAAGTTCGCGGGCAGCCCGATGCGAACGCCCATGAGGCTCACCTCACGCGGCGGCATGTAGTTATCCGCCGGCCGCCGCACGGAGCCGGCGTCGCGCGCATCGTAGCCGGCCATCACCTGCAAGGCCGCGGCGGCATCGCGAACGCTCGTCGTCATGGGGCCGATGTGATCGAGCGAATAGCCGAGCGGGAACACGCCGAACCTGCTGACGAGTCCAAAGGTGGGCTTCAAACCGACAATGCCGCAATAGGCGGCGGGGCACCGGATGGAGCCGCCCGTATCGGTACCGGTGGCCATCAGCACGAGTCCGCCGGCCAGTGCCGCGCCGGAGCCGCCGCTCGAACCGCCGGGAATTCGTTCGGGATCGCGCGGGTTGCGCACCGGACCGAAGTGAGGGTTATTGGACGTAATGCCGTAAGCAAGTTCGTGCAACCCCGTTTTCCCCACCATGACCGCGCCGGCGTCGCGCAGCTTCCGGACCGCGGTGGCGTCGAAGTCAGGCACAAAGTCCGCGTAGACCTTCGATCCGGCCGTGGTCTTCACGCCGCGCGTGAAGAACAGATCCTTATGAGCGATGGGAATGCCGTGCAGCGGCCCGCGGTCTTTGCCCTTGCGAAGTTCGTCGTCGGCCTCCTGTGCTTCCCGGAGCGCCTGCCCAGCCGTGATGGTCAGGAACGCGTTCCAGGTGGGTTGGGCGTTCTCAATGCGGCGAAGCGAATCCTTCACAAGCTCAACGGAAGAGAGCTTGCTGGCGCGCAGCGCCGCGGCCGTTTCGAGGATCGTCATTGGGCCGGCTCCTGATTCTCCGGCACGGGCTGGAGAATCGGGTCATCTTCGGTGCGCAACATCGCGCGCACGGCCGCAAAACCTTGATCGAGCGTTTCAAGGCTTTTCACGACCGCGTCGCCGGCGGGAATGCCGCGCGCCTGCGCAATGGCGCGCCAATCAGTCTTTACGTTCTCCGGCATGCTTAAATAATGTCATGTCCACAGCTCTGAACGAGGCCCTGGTGCGTCCTCTGACGGTGCTCACGGAAGAGGAACGGATGTTCCGCGATACCGTGCGGAAGTTCGCCCGTGAGCAGATCGGGCCGCACGTGCGCGACATGGATGAGAAAAGCGTTTTCCGCAAAGATCTCCTGAGGCAAATTTTCGACCTGGGATTGATGAGTATTGAAATCCCAGAGGAATATGGTGGTCAGAGCGGCACATTCTTTCAAGCCGTACTCGCCATCGAGGAGATGGCCGCGGTGGATGCGTCGGCCGCCGTTATCGTCGATGTCCAAAACACCCTTGTGAACAACGCGATGCTGCGCTGGGGCAACGACGAACAGAAGCAGCGCTACCTGCCGCGGCTGGCCGCGGAATGGACCGCCAGCTACGCGCTGTCCGAGGCTGGGTCCGGTTCCGACGCCTTTGCCTTGCAGACCTCGGCGAAGCTCGACGGCGACGCCTGGGTGCTCAACGGCCGGAAACTCTGGATCACGAACGCCGCCGAAGCGTCGCTGTTCCTCATCTTCGCCAACGCCAGGCCGGATGCGGGTTACAAGGGCATCACCTGCTTCCTGGTCGAGCGTGACATGCCCGGTTTTTCGGTCGGCAAGAAGGAAGACAAGCTCGGCATCCGCGCCTCCTCGACCTGCGAGCTGATTCTGGACAACTGCCGCGTGCCGCAGGAGAACGTGCTCGGCGAAGTCGGAAAGGGCTACAAGATCGCCATCGAAACGCTGAACGAAGGCCGCATCGCCATCGGCGCGCAGATGACCGGCCTGGCGGAAGGCGCTCTCCAGCACGCCGTGCGCTACGCCAAAGAGCGGAAGCAGTTCGGCAAGGCTATCGGTGAGTTTCAAGGTGTCCAGTTCGACCTGGCCCGGATGGCCGTGGATGTGGAATCCGCCCGGCTGCTGGTGTACAACGCTGCCCGGCTGCGTGAGGCTCGCCAGGACTTTGTCGCTGAGGCGGCCATGGCGAAATACCACGCCTCGCAGGTGGCCGAAACCGTCGCCTCTCGCGCAGTGGAAGTCCTTGGCGGCGTTGGATTTACAAAGGACTATCCGGTGGAGAAGTTTTATCGGGATGCAAAGATCGGCCGCATCTACGAAGGCACGAGTAACATGCAGATGATGACCATCGCCAAACAACTAATGGCATAGGAGGCTCTATGCGCTGGGTTGCTGTCCTGTGTTTTGCCGGTCCGCTGATTGCCGCGGATCCACCCTCCGATCTGTCTCCGCAACAGGTCGACGAGATCATCCAAAAGTTCACCGCCAAGGAGGCCGCGTTCGCCCGGGCGCGCGAGAACTACACGTACCGCCAGACCGTGCGGGTCCAGGAGATGGACGAAAACGGCAACCCCCGCGGCAAGCACGAGATCGTCTCCGACATTATCTTCAACGCCGAAGGCAAGCGCACGGAACGCGTCGTCCGCGCGCCCATGGATACGCTCGAGCGCATCCAGATCACGCAGCAGGACGAGCAGGACCTGCGCGCCGTCCAGCCGTTCGTCCTGACCACGAAGGACATCAACCGCTACTATGTCCGCTACCTGGGCCGCGAGCGGTTGGACGAAATCGACTGCTACGCTTTTGCCGTGAAGCCCAAGCAGATGACGCCCGGCGAACGCTACTTCGAGGGCATCGCCTGGGTGGACGACAAGGACATGCAGATCGTGAAGACCTACGGCCGAGGCGTGGGCATCGAGAAATCGAAGGGCAACCACATGTACGCCAAATTCGAGACCTACCGCCAGCAGATCGACGGCAAGTACTGGTTCCCCGTCTACACGAGCGCCAACGACACCCTCAACTTCGCCTCAGGCCCCGTGCCGATCAAAATGCTGGTGAAGTACGAGGATTATAAGCAGTTTAAGAGCGAATCGACCATCACGTTCGGCGATGTTGCCGAGCCGGCCAAACCACCGAAGAAACCCTAAAAGCGTCCGTTCAACGTCCGATAGTCCCCAATCGCCTGCAAGCGATAGTACTTATTGGGTTTGATGTGATCTAATAGGTAGGAATCTGGGCATGGCAGATCACATTTTCCGGTTGCGTCGCGATTGGTTTGCGCTGAAGCGCCGGATGCGTGAACTGCGTATGATCGCATGGGGCGCTGTTCACCGTGACCATCCGGTCATGGCGCACATCATCCCGATTCGCCGGTGTAACCTATCCTGCACATATTGCAACGAATACGACGACTACTCAAAGCCTATCGACACTGAGGTGATGCTGGAGCGGATCGACACCTTGGGCCGCCTCGGCACGGGTATCATCACCATCAGCGGCGGGGAGCCGCTGCTCCACCCTGACCTGGATACGATCATCTCCCGTATCCGCTCCACCGGGGCCATCACGGGGATGATCACCAACGGGTACCTGCTCACGGCGGACCGGATCGAGCGGTTAAATCGCGCCGGGCTCGATCACATGCAGATCTCGATCGACAACGTAAATCCGGACGAGGTCTCGAAGAAGAGCCTGAAGGTTCTCGACCGGAAACTGCAGTTGCTGGCCGGCCATGCGCTCTTCCATGTGAACATCAACTCGGTGGTGGGCGGCGGGACGAAGAATCCTGATGATGCGCTGGTCATCGCGCGCCGCGCCATCGAGCTGGGCTTCAGCTCAACCATCGGCATCATTCACGACCACACCGGGCAACTGAAGCCGCTTCAGTCGAAAGAGCGGGAAGTCTATCTCGCGGTCAAAGAGCTCGAGAAGCGGAATTTCTCGCAGCTCAGCTTCTTCCAGGAAAACATCGCCAACGGCCAGCCGAACAACTGGCGCTGCCGGGCCGGGTCGCGATACCTGTACGTGTGCGAGGACGGCCTGGTCCACTACTGCTCGCAGCAGCGGGGCTACCCCGCCACGCCGCTGGCGTCTTATGCGAAGGATGACATCCGACGGGAGTATCTCACTGTGAAGAACTGCGCCCCGCACTGCACCGTGTCGTGCGTGCACTACGTGTCGTATTTCGATTTCTGGCGCGCGCCGCAATCGTTGCCCGACACCCGTCCCTACGAAGAGTCCGCCGAGCAGCCGCAATTGGTACAAATCCAGTCGGGCGGACTCTAACGCAACACGGTGAAGCCGGGCGCTCCAGTCAATGCCCGGTCGAAAGTCACGAAGTCGCTGCAGCCGCATGACGCCGTAATCAGACGAATCACATAGTCCGCAAAATCGCCCCGCCCCGATGTCCACTGATCGATGGCGGTCCGTACTTCGTCCGCGGATTCAAGCACGATGCCGTCGAGTCCTTCCAGCTTTGCCAGCCCTATCAGCACCAAGTCCTTGGACAGGCCATAGTTGGTTTTCAAAACCCACACGAGTTCGCACAGGACGACGGCCGAAATCAGCACCTGCTCTCCAATCCGACGGCAATCCTCAAAGAATTGAACAGCGGTGCGATACTGGGCCGGTTCGTCACGAGTGAGAAGCCTGACCAGGATGTTGGTATCGACGGCCCTCAACGATTTCTCCGGCCAGCCTCTTCCACAATCGTCCGGTTCATTTCTTCAACACTGATCGGCTTGCGTCCAGGCCGATAAAACAATCCCATCAGGTCGCGATAGTCTCGCCGCTTGGCGCTCATTAAGACCTCGCCATTGGCCTGCAAGACAAACCGGATTTTGGACCCCGGCTTCAATTTCAAGCTATCTCGAAGCGCCTTAGGAATTGTGATCTGGCCCTTGCTGGTAACGGTGGCATCCAACATTTTGGAATTCCTTACTTTCTATTATGCGCCTTACCGCGGGGAAAAAGTAAGGAATGTTCTTAGCCCCTGAGCTCTCCCACAATCTCAAGCGCGACATGACGGGCGCTTTCCACGTCACCGCGCGGAAAGCTGATCGCTCCCACGCGCGGGTGGCCGCCGCCGCCGTAGCGCTCGCAGATTGTCGCCAGATTATGCGTCGGCGGCGTCGGCGCCCACGGGTTCGACCCTACACTCACCTTCGTCCGGAAACTCGCGATGCTCACCGACACGGTGTAAATCGATTGCGGAAACAGCGAGTAGGGCACGAACTTGTTGTACCCCTCCATGTCGTATCCCGACACATCGAAGTAGATCGTCCCCCGCTCGTACTGCGCCTCTTTGCGGATGAT
>Ga0335082_10001633_pt1 | contig 23943 bp, 18 predicted proteins | sample Lox_Sample_41_FD_206718 | JGI IMG/M metagenome (GOLD analysis project Ga0335082, IMG submission 206718) | Soil microbial communities from Loxahatchee National Wildlife Refuge, Florida, United States - Lox_Sample_4.1 | ecosystem: Environmental > Terrestrial > Soil > Wetlands | place: USA...
ATTCCAGCCGCCACCGTGCCAGCTACCACCGCCTCCATGCCAGCCGCCCGAGCCGCCACCATGCCAACCGCCACCGCCTCCGTGGAAGGCGCCGCCACCTCCATGCACACCGGCAAACAGAGGTTGCGTCGATAATCCGACCGTGACCAACAGACTGAGAAAGAGAACCCGCAAAACACCTGGCCGAATCATGTTGTTCCTCCACACGTGGGTGCGTGCCGGGCGGCACTTTGCTCCACTATTTTAGACCCGAAAGCGCAGGCCGAAGTTTCGTTTTCATTGTGAAAGCAGGATGGAAGCGCCGGGCATCAGCCCGGAGGTATTGTGTCGCGCCCCAAGTGACTGCGATTCGTCCCACGGGCAGCAGAAAAGTCCTCCCGTCGCCAGCCGCCCGCGTTACTATAGTGACCCGTGCCCACCGCGCCTGACCAGCGCTCGATGGGCAAGATAAGGAACCGATGTGCCGCCCCTGGTGGGCTGGAGGACGTGCGATGAAAACCCTGATCTGCATTGTTGCGCTGCTCGTATGTGCCGCCATGTTGCCGGTCCCGGCTCAGGCCCAGAAGCCTGCGGAAGTGGTGAAGCCCGCGGCCAGTCCATCGCAGGCGGTGCTGGATCAGTGGAACGAGATCGGACGGAAGCTCATCGCCATGGCGGAGGATTTTCCAGAAGACAAATACGACTTCAAGCCCACGCCCGCGCAACGCAGCTTCGCCGAACAACTCCTGCACGCTGCCGGCGTCAACTATTTCTTCACCAACGTGGTGCTGGGCGAGAAGCCGCCCGAGACGGAGAATCCGCCGCGCGACCAGTTCAAGAGCAAGGCGGAAATCGCCGCGTATGTGAAGAAATCGTTTGCCGACGGCGCGGCCGCCATCAAGAAGCGTGGCGATAAGGGCATGAGCGAACTGGTCGTCGATCCTTATGCCAAGCAGAAAACGCGCATCAGCGATTACGCTTACGGCTTCATTGAGCACTCGGGAGAACATTACGGCCAACTGGTGGTTTACTATCGCGTCGCCGGACTGGTGCCGCCGGAGTCGCGTCCCAAGAAATGAGTTGCGGACGGCGGGCGAGCGAGCCGGAGGCGGAGTGCCACAATGTGGGATGAAGCCCCTGCCGCTTCATCGTGTTCGGAAACGAGCCCCTGATTTTGCGATAGCGCTCACCTACACGCGTTCGCCGGTTCTGCGAGAGTTCCCGCGCCACGAGGAAAACGATCCCGATAGTATCTCGCCGTTAGTCTTGACTTCGCGAATCGCCAGCGGTTAGATTGTCCCGGCCACTCGCTGGAGTCGATAGCTTTCCACCCGCCTGGCAGTATTTCGAGGTACCACCAAATGAGATTCGCTTGGCGACTGCTGCTCACTGCCGCACTGCTGGCTGCGCCCGGCTGGGGCGCCACCGGCAAGAACAAGTCGAAGGCGCCCGCAGGTCTGATCTATGTGCTGGCCAACGACGACAATGGCTCACTGCAAAGCACGGTGAGCGTCTATCAGGCCAGCGACACGCAGCAGGGTCCCACGCTGGTCTTCGAGAAGTCCATCGACATCAGCGGCCGGGGGATTGGCGGGGGATTCTTCGGGACCTCGCGGATCACGATGCTGCCTGACGCCTCAGCGCAGTGCCTGTACGCTTCCAACGCCTCAACCGGCGACATCGCGGCCATCAACCTGCAAAGCCAGCAACTGGCGGGGAACACCTCCGGCTACCGGCGCGACAAGGGGAACACCAACGGGATCGGGCTGGTGATGAACGGCCAGTATCTTTACGCCGGCTACACGGCTTCCAACACCATCGGGGTCTTCGCGGTGCAGCCGGGATGCCAGTTGTCGTTCATCGACGACGTATCGGTTTCGGGCCTGAGCGGTGGATGGATCGGGGGCATGGCGCTGCACGGCAACCTGCTGGTGGTTGCCTATGGCGACGGCTCCATCCAGTCGTTCAACATCGCGAATGGGCTGCCGGTGTCGAACAACGACGAGCAGAACTCCGCCGGATTTGCCAGTGCGTATTTTCCCGAGTCGGTGGACATCACGCAGGACGGCCACTTCGCCATCTTCGGCGATGCTGCCATCGCGACAACGGTAGAGGTTTCCGACCTGTCGAGCGGCAAGCTGGCGCCGACGGTGCAGTACTCGCTGGGGCTGCCGACCAATGCGGTGGGGCCGGGACTGAATTCCAGCACGGTGCGCCTCAGCCCCGACCAGACGCTGCTCTATATCGGCAACAGCCAGAGTGGCAACGTAACCGCCGCATTCTTCGACAAGAGTACAGGCAAGGTGACGCCGGGCTGCGCCACGGCAAAGCTGAACGGCTTCTACAATCCGTGGTCCTACATTGGGGGAGTGGTCACCCGCGATGCCACGGGCACGGGGGGCGTTGTGTATGCGGCCGAGTTTGGCTCGTCCCTCGCTGTTCTTACGGTGACGTCGAACGGCACAAGCTGTTCGCTGACCGAATCGGCGGCTTCTCCGGTGGGCGACGATCTCAGTCCGGGTTTGCTCTCGATCCAGGTTTTTCCGCCCCGCCCGTTCTGAGCGGCGCCGGCAGTGGTGCGAGGTTGAAGAGTTTCAGGAGTCGGGAATGCGCGTCTTGTTTCGAGTAATTCTGCAGTTGCTGCTCTGGGCAGCGTTGCCGGCCGGGGTTGCAGGGCAGACCATCTGTCCCACGTGGCCCGCGCCGGGCAGTCCAGTGCTGAACCCGCTGGACCTCTACAGCCAGAATGGCACGCTCTCCGTGAACCTTACCCTGCAGAACCAGAAGGAAGACGACGGGTACATGCACTACTGTTACGTTTACATATACCAGGGTCAGGCGATCGAAGCACCCACACTGCGGCTTAATCCTGGCGATCAGCTCATCCTGAATCTGACCGACAACATTCAGGCGCCCTACTACCGCGATCCGGACCCAGCCAGCCGGAAGCACTCCGTGCCGATGCAGCACATGCACGCGGCCGCGACCACGCAGCACGCTCTGAAGCTTGACGACCCCTGCAACGGGACCATGATCGAGCCATCGTCCACCAATATGCACTTCCATGGGCTGAACATCTCGCCCACCTGCCACCAGGATGATGTGATCAACACCATCATTCAGTCCGGCGATCCCGCCTTCCAGTACAACATCCAGGTGCCGCCGAACGACGCGCCGGGCATGTACTGGTATCACCCGCATCCTCACGGCTACACCACGACCCAGGTGAACGGCGGAGCCTCGGGCGCCATCATCATTGAAGGCAACCTGCAAGGGACGCAAGGCCTGCCGGAACGGGTGATGGTGATCCGGCAGATTTTCCAGAACCCGGATTCATGGCTGCCCGGTCCCAACGAGCTGACGGTGAATTTCCAGCCGGCCACTTATCCGCTGGCGCCGTCACCGGTTGTCAATGTTCAATATGGGCAGGCGGAATTCTGGCGCGTGGTGAACGCTTCGACGCAGGCGTTTCTGACCCTGCAGATCCAGTTCGGTTCAACGCCGCAGCAGCTGCAGGTGCTGGCCCTGGACGGCGTTCCGCTGCAATCGCCGGTCTACCAGACGAAAATTGACTTGCCTCCCGCCGGGCGCGCGGAGTTCATCATGCCCGGCCTGCCGGCGGGACAAACCGGGACGTTCATGACCCTGGGCTACGACAGCGGCCCGGTGGGAAACCCCAATCCCCCGCAGGAGCTGGCCAGCATCGTGGGCAGCAGCGGGAAGAAGGCGCCGCCTCCGGCGCAGGCGGCCGGCAGGCAGCCGACGAGGCCCGCGCGGTTTTCCGGGCTGGCAGCGCTGACGCCAACGACCACACGGAGTCTTTATTTCTCCGAGCAGACCATCGGCAGCAACGGACCGACGCAATATTTCATCACCGTCAATGGCCAGAAGCCCAAGGTCTTTCACATGGACGATCCACCCGCCATCGTCACCAATATTGGAGCGGTGGAAGACTGGACGGTGGAGAACCGGGCGGGCGAAGCGCACGCCTTTCACATCCACCAGCTTCATTTTCTGCTGATGGCCATCAACGGGGTTCCGGTGCCCAATCCCGAACTGCTGGATACCATCACGATTCCCACCTGGAGCGGATCAGGGCCGTATCCCAGCGTGACCCTGCGGATGGACTTTCGCGATCCGAATATCGCCGGAACGTTTGTCTATCACTGTCACATTCTGGACCACGAAGACGGCGGCATGATGGCTAAGATTTTGGTGAATCCGGCAAATTGACTTGCGGTTGCTGCGCGGGGCTGCAGGGCCGGCTCAGCGTGGAGTGGGGCGGGGCAGTAGAACTTGTCTGTGGTGCTGGTCCGGGGTAGAATGCGCTGTCTTTCTTGCCCCCTAGGTATTTCCCAATCCAGAGTGAGTCGAGGCGATGCTCAAATACAGTTTGTGTGCGATCGGGTTGTGGCTTCTCCTGCCGCTTGTTTCTGCCCAGTCCTCCAGCTCGATCGACCGCGCATCGGCGGTCGGCTCCTGGAACAACGCCTCCAATCCCAGCGAACACGTTGAATTGCTCGCCGACGGACGGTTTATGTTGGACGAGTACGGGCAACATCAGGAAGGAACGTGGGAACTGGTGGGCAAGACGCTGCTGCTGCACCTGGCGCCCACGGTCACGGGCGTTGCGCAGTGGGATGGTCAGGCGTTTATCGACAACCAGCAGAAACGATGGGTGCGGTCTGCGGCAGCGCCAGCAGCGGCCGATGCCGACGCCCTGACTAACGATGACATCGTCAAGATGGCGGCGGTGGACATGGCCGACAGCAAGATCATCCAGATGATCCAAACCCAGCCGGGCAACTACTCGCTTACGCCGGACAGTATTGCGGCGTTGAAGAAGCAGGGAGTGTCCCAGGATGTGATCGCGGCGATGATGGCGAAAGGTTCGAGCGCTTCGCCCGCGATGCCGGCTGCAGGGCCATCGCAGAGTGCGGCACAGCGGAACGCTTCCTCCGCCGAACCCGCTTGTCCGGGCAGCGGCGCGTCCTACTGGGATGGGGCTGCATGGAAGCCCATGACCCAGGTCCTGGCAGAGGGGAGTTCCGCTTCGGTGCGGCCGATACCCTTCGCGACCAGTGTCAAGTCAGTGGCGCGCTTCCGTGACCCTGCTGCGCCGATTACCCTCGGCGCAACTCCGAAGTTCTGCATTAGCACGCCGTTTCCCCGCAACCTGGTCGTCGCCTCGGTGGACGTCAAGAGCGATCACCGCGAGATCCAGTTGATGAAGGCGGGGGCATACAGTGGAGCGAAGTCGGGGATTCCCGACAAGAAGCTCGAGCCGGTCGACATCAAGCAGGTCTCTTCCTCGGTTGTCGAAGTCTCCACAACGAAGCCGCTGCCTCCAGGGCAGTACATCATCTTTCCCACCGGGCAGGGCTATTCCGGGTACGACTTCGGCGTGAAGGCTGGCGCGGCGCACTGATCAGTCTGGGAAGTCTGCCGGGCTTTAACCACGGACCTGTCCGGTAACCCTTGTTATACTGCCGTTAAGCCGAACAGCTCGTCTTTTCGGGTTCTCGAAAGCTAAAGGACAATCCATACATGTCACGTTACGTTTTGGTGCTGAGCGCAGCTTTGGCCTTTACTGCGTCCGCCTTTGCCCAGGCAAAAACCTGGAAGGTTGACCCCAACCACACTGCGGCGCAGTTTTCCGTGCGCCACCTCGGAATATCCACCGTTCGCGGGGCGTTCACCAAGGTGAGCGGGACCGCCACCTACGATCCGGCTGATCCCAGCAAGGCGTCGGTTGAGGTGACCATTGACGCGAGTTCGGTGGATACGCGCGTGGAGATGCGCGACAACGATCTGCGCAGCCCCAATTTCTTCGACGTCGCCAAATATCCCACGCTGACATTCAAGTCGAAGAGGGTGGAAGCGGCGGGAGCGGGGAAGTTGAAGATCACCGGCGACCTGACCATTCATGGTGTGACCAAGGAGGTCGTGCTCGACGTTGATGGCCCCTCGGCGCCAGTGCAGGACCCAAAGGGCAATTCGCACATGGGCGCATCGGCCACCACGAAGATCAATCGCAACGATTTCGGAGTGAGCGGGCGGCCGGGCATGGTTGGTGATGACGTGACCATTACCATCGACACGGAGCTGGTGAGCGCGGCGGCGGGGGCGACGAAGTAGCCACGCACCAGAGGGTTGCCGTCTGGAAATCCAAAGGCCCGGCGGGGAGTGCGACCGCCGGGCCCGTGTGCCAAATGACCCTGTCCGCAGGTATCGGGGGTATGAGGAGGTTTTGTACCTGCGTCGCTTGGCCGCGGCACCAGTTTGATGCCGCGCCAGGGTCGCTCCTGCCTTCCTGAGCGAAGATGGTGCCACGCCGCGACAGCCGCCACAATCCCCGAATAGGGGTAGGGGTCGTACCGCTTTCGTAGGACATGGGCCGAGTCTCTGGGAGTCGTGGACAAGCGTTAGCTGGAATTTCTGCTGGCGCACCCCGCCGTGAGCCGACGTGAGACCCATCGCCCAATGTAGCCCAGCCGGGAGGTGCTGTTCCCTGAGCGCCACTTTCTTGAATTGCAACCACGGAAATGGTAATGTCGCACGGTCTGAAAGTGCCATGGACCGTAAGGCGGGCAGCGCCTGCAAATGGGGGTTCTCTCAGGGACGAACTGCACGGGGGCGATGGTATGATCAGCGCCAAGGAGGCCAGCCGTGATGTTTATTCGCCTTCTTCTGCTTGCCTCTCTGCTGGCGGTTCCGCTTGTGGCCACCGACGCGGCGCAGCCCGCGCTCACAGCGACGCCGGCACCGGCCGCCGACCAGACTACGCAGTGGACGTATGAGCAACCGCGGTTCGCCTGGGTCACACCGACGCCGAAGGCGGACTCTGCTGTTGACGCTGACGGTATCTGCTACAAAATTCGCGCCTACATTTTCAATCGCGATGATGACCACGCGCCAGAGCTGAAAGGCAGCACTACCTGTGTGGCAAATCAGCCGCGGGCCAAGACTGTGGTCTGGCCAAAGGCGCGGCTGGTTCCGGCGGACTGAGCCACGGGACCCGTTGCACGAGAACATAACGCCTGGCGTGTGCGTTCCCCTGTCACTTGCGACCCAGGCGGACTAAAGCATTTTCGGAATTACAGTGAGCGCCGCGTCCAGCCGGTCCCCTTTTGCCCGCTGAGCCGGCTTCAGCCGGCGACAGATGTGCCGTCGGCTGAAGCCGACTCTTAGTTTATGCGGCGGCTGGGCGCGGGCCTGAAGGCCCGCTCTACCGGGACCTGGCTCACACTAATCATATGAATGCCTTAGATAAGGCGGCGTTGACAGTGCGCTAAAAGAGGCTGCAGCGAAACCAGACTCGCCGCCCCCGTGCTCAAGGCAAAGCCGCCGCTGGGCGGCTCGCAGACATGAATTTGTTCAGTTTTGTTTCACCGCAAATTCTTGGTGGTTTCGAAACAACCGGGCCTTGATGACATCCTGCCTTGAAAGAAGGCGCCTTTAGGCGTAGGGAAAAGACACAGAACTACGCTCGGCTTTAGCCGCGGAGGGAACTCGCCTTGCCCATTCCCGGTGGTCGAGATCTTCAAATCGCGGACGCTTTGACGGTCGGCACAGCTCCGGGTATTGCCTGCCGGCGGCGGAGGGTCACCACGGCTTCAAAGATCTTTTGCGCTACCTCCAGCTTGCACGCTTCCGGCACAGCCATGGTTTCGGTGGCGGTGACAATGGTCACCTCGTTGCGGTCGGAGTCGAAGCCGATGTCCTGGCGCGAAACGTCGTTCAAAACGATGGCATCCACACGCTTGCTGGTGAGTTTGGCGCGGGCGTTCTGCAGCAGGTTCTCGGTCTCGGCGGCGAAACCGATCAACATGGGCGTTGATTTGCCGGTAGCGTGGCGCAGGCTGCCCAGATCGGCGAGGATGTCGGGGTTGGGCTCGAGTTGCAGCTCCAGGGCGCCCTGGCGCTTGATCTTTTCCTCCGCAAAATTCTTGACGTGGTAGTCGGCCACCGCGGCCGCCATGATGATAAGGCCGGCCTTCTCCCAGCGGTCGAGGACGGCGCTGCGCATCTGCTGGGCGGTTTCGACAAATATGGTTTCGGCTGCTGAAGGCGGCTGCAAGGCAGTCGGACCGCTCACCAGGATGACCTTCGCGCCACGACGCAGCGCTGCTTCGGCGAGCGCATAGCCCATCTTGCCGCTGGAGCGGTTACCGATGTAGCGTACAGGATCCATCGGCTCGCGCGTCGGGCCAGCAGTGATCAGCACCGTCTCGCCGGCGAGGTCCTGCGCGACTCCCAGACGTTCCAGGGTCGCGCCGACAATCTGTTCCGGCTCGGCAAGGCGCCCGGCGCCGACCATGCCGCAGGCAAGATACCCGCTGCCGGGCTCGACGACAGTCACTCCGCGACGGCGCAGAATGTCAAGGTTCGCCTGCGTAGTCGGATGCTCCCACATGTTGACGTTCATCGCCGGGGCGACAATCACCGGAGCGGTGGTGGCGAGATACAGGGTGCTGAGGAAATCGTTGGCGATACCCTGAGCGAACTTCGCAATGGTGTCGGCGGTGGCAGGCGCGACCAGCAGCGCATCGATGGCTTGCGCCACCGCAATGTGTTCGATAGCGGAGTCGAGGTTGGGCTGCTCGGCGCCGGAGCCAAACATGCTGGTGATGACCTTCTCACCGGATAAGGCGGCGAAGGTCAGGGGCCGGACGAACTCCTGCGCGGCGGCGGTCATGACGACCTGGACCTGGACGCCACGATCCTGCAGGTGACGAACGATTTCAGCGGCCTTGTAGGCGGCGATGCCGCCGCTCACACCCAGTGCGACTTTCATGACATGTTGGATGACGACAGCTCATGGCCAGGCTGAACCCGCGCTTCCACCCGACGCATTGCCCGGATCAAATAGCGGGCTAATCGTCGCCGTCCTGACCGACAGGCTCAAGCACCTCGCTGGCGGCCTCCAGGGGCGTCTTCGCCGCTTGCGGGACTTCCCACTTGACCATGCCGGCCTGAATTTCCTCCTCGGCGATGCGGCAGGGCTTGCGGGAGTGGGTATCCACCACGGGCCGGGCGCCGTTCTGTAACTGACGTGCACGGCGCGCGGCCACCAGAACGTAGCGATAATTGCTGTCGAAGCCTTCAACCAGTTTCATCGTTCACTCCATCACGGTGGGGGACTTGAAAACCTCGAATGTAGCAAGGATGCTTTGCACCTGCTGCATCATGTGTGCTCGCAACGCACGATCGGCGATGGACAGGACTTCGACATCCTGGACCGTTGGCTTGGCGCCCGAGCGCTTCAACCGTTCCGCTTCCAGAATCGACTTCAGCGTGTCGATGGACTGCTCCAACCGGTCGTTCACCAAAATATAGTCGTACTGGGAAAAATTCTCAATTTCGCGGGACGCAGTTTGCAGGCGCCGCTGAATGATTTCCTCGGTGTTGACCGGCCTCGCGCCCTCGCCCAGCAACTTGCGCTGCAGGTCGTCATCAGCCTGGCTGCGGCGCCGCAGGCGCCGTTCGAGCTCCTCCCGCGACGGCGGAAGAACGAAGATACTCACCGCTTCCGGCAGCCTCTGCTTCACCTGGGCGGCGCCCTGCACGTCAATGTCGAGCAGCAGGTCGTGACCGCGGGCGGCGGCCTCGCGCAGGAAGCGCCGCGCCGTCCCGTAGTAGTTGCCGAAGACCTCGGCGTACTCCAGGAACTCGCCCTCGGCGATCATGCGCTCGAACTCTTCGCGACTGACGAAGAAGTACTCGCGTCCCGATTGCTCGCTGCCGCGCGGCGGCCGAGTGGTGTAGCTGATGGAGAATTCGAGGTTCGGTACGATGTGGCGCACCTCGTTGGTGAGGGTGGATTTACCCGAGCCCGACGGCGCCGAGATGATGAAGACCATGCCGCTCATTCGAGGTTCTGCACCTGTTCCCGCGCCTTCTCGATCTCTGCCTTCATAGCCAATCCCAGACCGGTAATGCGCAAGGCGTCGCCGGCAACACCGGTGGTCTTCGACATCAGGGTATTGGCCTCGCGGTTCATCTCCTGCAACAGGAAGTCGAGCTTCTTGCCCACCTCGCCGCCGGCGTCCAACAGGGCAGAGAAGTGCTGGATGTGGTTCTTCATACGCACGATCTCTTCCTGGATATCACTGCGTTCGGCGAGCATCGCGGCTTCCTGCAGGATGCGGTCGGAGTCCACGTGGGTGTTGAGCAGTTCCTGCATGCGGCCATTCACCTTTTCATGATAGGCCTTGAGCACCCTGCCGCGGAGCTGGTCCAGTTCGTGCGTCGCAGAGGAAAGGTGTGTCATACGATCACGTAGCTCGGCGGCCACGCCGCGACCTTCCTCCTCGCGCATGTGGTTCAGCCTCTCAATGCATTCCTCCAGCGCTGAAGTGATGTGCTTCTCCAGGGCTTCGAGCGCATCGCCATCTTCGGCCGCGTTCAACGCGCCCGGCAGCTTGAGCACCGCATTGAGGTCCGGCTCAGCGCTGACGCCGAATTCTTCCGCCACTTGGCGGAAGGTTCGCAGATATCCGCCTACCAGCTCGCGGTTAACGGCGAACGCCGCGCCGCCGCTGCGCTCCAGGCCCAGGGTGACTTCAATGTGGCCGCGATGCAGCCGTTCCTTCAGTACGCGCCGCACCTTCATCTCGACCGGGTCGAGCTCGGACGGCATACGCAAATGCAGATCGAGAAAACGGTGGTTGACCGACTTCAGGCTCAGGGTCAGCGCGAGCGCGTCGTTCACATGCGCTTTGACTTGCGCATAACCGGTCATGGAACGAATATGCATGGAGCAAATAGCCGCTCTCCCGGGGCTAAAGTCCCATCACGAAAGGACGCAGCTGACGCGAGCCCTTCGACAAGCTCAGGGCAGGCTCTGAAGGCCCGCTCTGAAGGCCCGCTCTACCTGAGCCCAGAAGCCCCGCTCTATCCGAACCTAGAACCCCGGGTTCAGCCCGCTGGAGTCAGGGGCTAAAGCCCACAAAAATAGCACCGACTTGCGGCACGACTGAAGTCGTGCCCTGACACGTGCCTATTCCGCCCCGGAGGCCGCTTCGACATCTTCGAACTGCAAATCATACAACCGGCGATAGGCGCCTGTATGTGACATGAGGCACTCATGCGAGCCCTCGTCCACAATCATCCCGTTGTCGAGCACCAGAATGCGGTCGGCGCGGCGCACGGTGGAGAGGCGATGGGCGATGACAAAGACGGTGCGGCCGGCCATCAGGTTCTGCAGCGCCGACTGCACCAGGGCTTCGCTTTCCGTGTCGAGCGCCGAAGTGGCCTCGTCGAGGATCAGGATGGGCGCGTCTTTCAGGATGGCGCGTGCGATGGAGATACGCTGGCGCTCGCCCCCGCTTAGCAGCAAGCCGCGCTCACCGATGATGGAGTCGTAGCCCTCGGGCAGCGCCATGATGAAGTCGTGGGCCAGGGCAGCGCGGGCGGCATCCTCCACCTTCTGCGCCGAGACGTGCGGCTGGCCATAGGCGATATTGTTGCGCACGGTGTCGTTGAACAGGATGGTGTCCTGGGTGACGATGGCAATCTGCGAGCGCAACGAAGCGATGGTGAGGTCGCGCACGTCGTGTCCGTCAATCAGCAGACGCCCGCGGGTGACATCGAAGAAGCGCGGCAGCAGATGCACGAGGGTGGTCTTGCCGGCGCCGCTGGAGCCTACGATGGCCAGCAGCTCTCCCGGCCTGACTTCCAGACTGATGTCGTGCAGCACGCCGCGCGCGCCGTCTCCGTTCTCATAGCCGAAGTAAACGTGTTCGAACCGTATATCGCGACGGAACGCGGGGAGCTTGAGCGCGCCGGGCTTCTCGCGAACGTCATCCTGGGCATCGAGGAACTTGAAGATGGCCGACGACGCGCCCAGCGCCTGCTGGAAGTTGTTATGGAACTGGCCGAACTTGCGCACCGGCTCGTAAAGCTTGAACACTGCGATGATGAAGGCCAGGAAGACGCCCTCGGTGAAGACACCGCGCTTGATGTACTCGCGTCCCACCAGGATAAGCACCGCGATGGCAATGGCGCCGAAGACGTCCATCATGGGCGAGCTCACGGCGTAGGCGCTGACCGCCCGCAGGTTCGCCTTGAACAGACGGCGCGCCGCCTCGCGGAAGCGGTTTGTCTCCCAGGCTTCCATCGAGAAGGCCTTCACAATGCGAACGCCGGTAATGGTCTCCTGCAGGATGTTCTGAATGTCGGCAACTTTGTCCTGCCCTTTGCGGGTGGTGGTGCGCACGCGTTGGCCAATTCGCCGCGCGGCCAGGATGACAAAAGGAACGAAGATGGCGAGCACCCAGGTCAAACGTCCGCCGAGCAGGATGACCACGGCCGCGGTGAACAGGAAGGTGAAGAATTGCTGAAGGAATTCCGCCACTACGGTGGAGACCGCGTACTGCACGCGGTCAATGTCGCTGACAATCGCCGACAGCAGAGTGCCGGTGGAGTACTTCTGGAAGAACGCGACCGAGCGCCGCAGCGTAGCCGTGTATAGCTCGTTGCGCAGGTCGGTAATCATTCCGAAGCCGGCGTAGTTGGCCAGGTAGGTGCCGAGGTAATCGAAGAGTCCCTTCAGGATGGTGGAGACCACGAGGGCGAAGGCTACCATGGTCCACACATTGTGAAAGTGCTCAGGGACGAACCAGGCCAGCTGAATGGGCTGACCGGTAATCGGCATGCGGAACAGAGGCAGGTCGCGGGAGTGGGCCGAAGGATTCAGAACGCGGTCGAAGATGGGACCGATGAGCAGCAGCCGGAAGCCTTCCAGCAGCCCGACCAGGGCCATGGCCAACACGGAAGCGAGGATGTAGAACCAGTACGGCCGGAGGTAGCGGAGGAGTCGGTTCAGTTCGCGCATGGTCCCCGCAGGGTGAAGCGCTGCTTGGGCATTAGGTGCGACAGGGTGAAGGAAGTGATTCGCAAAGCTTGATTTTACTGGAATTGTTGGCGGGGATGAAGATGCCGCGTGTTAGGCGGGCAGATTCCGGTACCGGCCATCCTCGGCCTCAGATTCCGAGCGCACGTGAGGCCAGAGCCGTCCCTTCTACCCGGCTGCGGATTTTGGCGAAGGCAACATCCCGGGATGTGGACGTGTCGTCGGCGAAAGGAGAGAATCCGCAATCATCTGTGGTCCCCAGGGACTCCGGAGGAATGAATTGCGCGGCCTCGAGTACGCGGTCCCGCACCTGCTCCGCAGTCTCCACAGCCGGGTTAATGGGATCGGTGACGCCGACGAAGACAAGCCGGCCGGGCTGCAAGTATTTCCGTATCTCTCCGAGGACACGCTTGCGGTCCGGCTCGCTGGCCAGTTGAATGTAGAAACGTTCGGCCTTCAATTCGAAGAGTGGGCCCAGAAGCGGAATGTAGTCCACGTCTGCGCTATGTGTGGAATCGCGGTCTCCTCCGGGACAGGTGTGCACACCGATCCGGCTGCGCTCGGCGGCGGTGAAGCGTTCCAGCACGCGGTTGTTCAAAGCCACGAATGACTTCAGGAGTCCCCCGGAGGGGTCTAGCTTCAGCGCCAGCCGGCCTTCCGTGAAGTCCACCTGCACGCTGTCGGCTCCCGCCTCCAGACACTCGCGAATATCGCGCTCCGCTTCGCCGACCAAATCGTTTATGAAGGCGTCCTGCGGATATCCCTCGATGCCGGCTGCGGGATAGAGCAGACTGAGAGCCGATGCGGAAATCAGCGCCTGCTTCAGGGGACGATGCGCGAAGGGCTGGGCTCGCTTGAGAAAGGTGACGGCGTGCAGCGCGTAGCGGAATGGACCGGCCGTCAAGCACGGGAGTTGGCGTGTATGGCCGTCGGCGAAGGGAATGACAACTCCGTCCGGCCGCAGGTTGCCGAGCCCTGCCAGAGGATAGGTGACAAAGCTGGGCTTGGTCTGCTCGCCATCGGTAATAACCGGAGAACCGGTTTCCTCGAAGCGGGAGATCGTGTCGCGCAGGGCTGCTTCCTGGGCGGCCTGCAACTGCTCAGGGGAGATGCGCCCAGAGGAAAAGTCCCTCATCGAGCCCAGCAACCCGCTGGAACGCGGGATACTGCCGATGGGTTCGGTGGGTACGGGCATGGTGGGAAGTCCAATTACGCTGGTGTCAGTCTAACGCGAAGCTGCCAAGACTCTAGACGGTAATTCGAGAGTATAGCTGAAACCGATTTTTCTTCCGTGCGCCGTCGATTTCGCGGCAAGCGATTACACTATCAATCATGCATACTCTGATCCTTGTATTGACCATCATCGTCCTCGTCAGCACCATCCCGGCCGTGGCCGCCGAGTCGGAGTTTGGCCCCAGCAACCCCTTCTTTGCTCCCAGCACGCTGCCATTTCAGGCACCGCCCTTCGACAAGATGAAGGATGAGGATTTCCAGCCTGCCATCGAAGCCGGTATGGCAGAGCAAATCAAGGAAATTCAGGCGATCACCAACAACCCGGCGGCGCCCACTTTTGAAAACACCTTTATCCCGCTGGAAAAGAGCGGCCAGTTGTTGCGGCGGGCGCAGGGAGCGTTCTCCAATGTGGTCAGCGCAAATTCGAATCCCACACTGCTGAAGATCAGGTCCATCGAGGCGCCCAAGCTGGCGGCCCATCGCGATGCCATCTTCCTCGACGCGAAACTCTTCCAGCGTATTGCCACCATCTACAACCAGCGCAACTCGCTCAAGCTCGATCCGGAATCACTGCGCCTTGTGGAGTACACCTATGACCAGTATGTGCACGCCGGCGCCAAACTCAGCGACGCCGACAAGGCCGAACTGAAGAAGCTGAATGAAGAGATGGCCAGCCTTTCCAACACCTTCAGCACTAAGCTGCTGGCTGCCACCAAGGAGGGCGCGTTCGTAACCACGGACAAGACGGCCTTGTCAGGGCTCAGTGACGCGCAAATCAACGCTGCTGCGGAGGCCGCGAAAGGCCGCAAGGTGGACGGCTTCGTCGTACCCTTGCAGAACACCACGCAGCAGCCCGACCTGGTCACGCTGAGCAGTCGGGCGACTCGGCAGGCGCTGTTTGGCAACTCTTGGAACCGTGCCGAGCGGGGCGACGCCAACGACACACGCGACACCATCGCGAAGATTGCGCAGCTTCGCGCCCAGAAGGGCAAGCTGCTGGGATTCCCCAACTTTGCTTCGTGGAAGATCGAAGATCAGATGGCCAAGACGCCGCAAGCGGCCCTGCAGTTCATGGACGCGTTGGTCCCGGCGGCGACGGCGCGGGCGGCCGGTGAAGCCGCGGACATCCAGGCTGTGATTGACCAGCAGAAGAGCGGCTTCAAGGTTCAGCCGTGGGATTGGGACTTCTACGCTGAGCAGGTTCGTAAGGCCAAGTACGATCTCGACGAAGAACAGGTCAAACCGTACTTCGAGCTGAACAATGTGCTGCAGAACGGCGTTTTTTACGCCGCCAACCAGCTTTATGGAATCACCTTCAAGGAGCGCAAGGACCTTCCGGTGTACGACCCGTACATGCGCGTGTTTGAGGTGTTCAACGCCGACGGCAGCTCGCTGGCGCTGTTTTATTGCGACTACTTCAAGCGCGACAACAAGCAGGGTGGGGCATGGATGAACGCCTATGTTGATCAGTCCAAGCTCATGGGTACCAAGCCGGTGGTGGTGAACGTGGCGAACTTTGCCATGCCTGCCCCGGGTGAGCCTGCGCTGCTTACCTCCGACGACGTCCGGACAATGTTCCACGAATTTGGCCATGCGCTGCACGGCATGTTCGCCAACAGCCAGTACCCCACGCTCTCCGGTACGGCCACGGCGCGTGACTTCGTGGAATTTCCCTCGCAGTTCAACGAACATTGGGCGACCTATCCGTCGGTTTTCCAGCACTATGCCAAGCACTACAAGACCGGGGCTCCCATGCCGGCAGAACTGGTCGAGAAAATCAAGAAGGCGGACACCTTCAACAAAGGCTACGACACTACCGAATTGCTGGCCGCTGCCGAGCTGGACATGAGGTGGCACATGCTTCCCGCCACCGCGCCGCTGCAGAAGCCGGATGCCTTCGAGACCGAAGCGCTCCAGCAGACGCACCTCTCCATCAGCTACGTGCCGCCGCGTTACCGCTCCAGCTATTTCGCCCATATCTGGGGCAGTGGATACTCTGCCGGCTACTACGCCTATCTGTGGACGCAAATGCTGGACGATGATGCGTTTCAATGGTTCGAAGACCACGGCGGCCTAACCCGCGCGAACGGCGACCGGTTCCGCGAGATGGTGTTGTCACGCGGCAACACCGAGGACCTGGAGCAACTCTACGTTGCGTGGCGTGGAGCCAAGCCCACCATTGAACCTATGCTGAAGTATCGGGGCTTGTCACAGGGCGGAGGTTCCAAGTAGATTCGGTCGCGTCACGGGCGAGCAGGTTGATCTACCGCCGCGACTGCGGATCACGGAGCGAGTAAAGCCTAACTCGCGATCGGTGAATCGCGGTGTACCACTTTCACGTTGTAACCCGCTTTGGCCAGGCGCTTCTGCACATCTTCGGCGATCATCACTGAGCGGTGCTTGCCGCCGGTGCATCCAAAGGCGATGGTGAGGTAGCTCTTGCCTTCGCTGATGTAGTGAGGGATCAGGTAGATGAGCAGCTCAGAAATGCGCCGGATAAATTCCCGCGTCTGGGCAAATGAGCGGATGTATTTCGCCACTTCTGGATGCTGGCCGGTGTGCGGCCGGAACTTGGGGATGAAGTGGGGATTGGGCAGGAAGCGGACGTCGAAGACCAGATCGGCGTCTTCGGGCACACCTTCGCGATAGCCGAAACTTACGCAGGAGATCAGGATGTTCTTGTCGCGATTGCCGGCCTGGAAGCGCTCCGTCAGCGAGGCGCGCAATTCGTGAACGTTGAACTTTGAGGTGTCGATGACCACATCGGCCAGGGCACGCACCGGCTGCAGGCGGCGCCGTTCAGCCGCGAGAGACGCTTTCACGCTGTGCTGCCGGCCCAGGGGGTGCGGGCGCCGGGTTTCACTGTAACGGCGGACCAGCGCATCTTCGTCGGCTTCCAGAAAGATAACAGTTGTTTTCAGCAGGCGGCGCAGCGAGGCCAGAATCTGCGGCAGCTTGTCGAGGCGCGCCCCTTCGCGGATGTCCACCACCAGCGCAGCGCGTTGAATCTCCGCCGAGTCGAGCACGAGGTCGGCGAAGTTGGAGATCAATCCGACGGGCAGATTGTCCACGCTGTAGTATCCGAGGTCTTCGAAGGTCTTTAGGGCCGAGGCTTTGCCGGCGCCGCTCATGCCCGAGATGATAACCAGTTCATGGCGGTCGCGGCCCCGAGGCAGTCCGGCCGCCGGCGGCCTGGGGTCAACCTTGGTCGCGTTGTCCCTGGTTGTGGTGCGTTTGGCAGACGGCATTGCTGCGGACTTTCCCGCTGCGCCGAGAGTACCAGAGTCGGAGAGTGGCGTCAGCTAACTAGAGGGATGCTGCAGCTGCGCAAAAGGCGCCAGCCACCGGCCGCTTTCACTCTTGCCTCGCTTTCGGCTGTGCGGCTAAGCGTAGAATGTAGCAATCCCTCGACGTTAGTGCTCCCGCGCATGACTGCAATACGTGTGCTTAGTGCCTGCCGCCTCACGATGGCGCTGTTCCTGGCGCCGGCGGTCTTGTCGCCAGGTACGGCACGGGCCGAGCGCATTCCACAAAGCGTCGACAACGCAAACTTGTGGCGGATGCAGGGAGGTGTTTCCCCAGGGGCGCGTCCGGAATCGGACCGCGGCGCGGTCGATCACGCGCTGCCCATGGAAGGCATGAAGTTGGTCTTCCAGTTGACCCCCGAACAGCAAGCCGCCCTGAACACGCTGCTCAAGCAGCAGCTTGATCCCTCGTCGCCGAATTATCACAAGTGGTTGAGACCGGAGGAATATGCGGCGCGTTTCGGGGTGAGCCCGGGCGATATGGGCCGCGCTGCCGCCTGGCTTCATAAGCAGGGATTTACCAGTGTTATCGCCGCTCGAAGCCGCACCTGGATTGCCTTCAACGGATCGGCCGCCCAGGTTGAAGCTGCCTTCCACACGCTCATTCATCACTATGCCGTTAATGGTGAATTGCATTATGCCAACGCGACCGAGCCGGCACTGCCTGTTGCGTTTCGCGGAGTCGTGATGGCCATCGGAGGCTTGAACAATTTTCGGCCCCGGCCACACGCGATTGTCCATAGTGTGCACCCCAACTTCACCTCGGACGTCAGTGGCAAACACTTCCTTGCGCCCGACGATTTCGCCACCATCTACAACCTTCAAGGACTTTTCAACAGCGGGGTAAATGGCTCGGGGGAATCGATCGCCGTCCTCGGTCAGACCGACCTCTCCACCGACTCGAACCACAACAATCAGTACGACGTGCAGACCTTCCGCAGCGTCTCTTTTCCCAACCTGCCCGCAGTCAATCTTCAGGCGATTTTGGTTCCCGGCCAATCCGATCCGGGAAGCACGAACGCCGACCAGGATGAGGCCAACCTCGACCTGGAGTGGTCAGGTGCCGTGGCTCGCAACGCCACGCTCATCTATGTGAATTCCAAAAATGTGCTGTTCAACTCACTGCCGTACGCGGTGGACCAGAATCTCGCGCCGGTCATCAGCATCAGCTACGGCCTTTGCGAGGCGCAGTTCAGCAGTGCCGACGTCGCCACCCTGACTGCAGCGGCGCAACAGGCCAATGCACAGGGGCAGACTATCGTGGCTTCCTCCGGCGACAGTGGTCCCGCCGACTGCGATTACAGTTCCGACCCCAACAATCCGGTCAAGAGTGCCACTCATGGCTATGCAGTCGATGTGCCGGCCAGCTTCCCTTATGTGACCGGGATGGGAGGCACCGAATTCGGTGAAGGAGACTCCACCGGAGCGACGCAGTATTGGAGCGGCACGAACAACAGCAACAACGGCTCGGCCCTGTCGTACATTCCGGAGATGGTGTGGAATGACACGACGACCGATGGTTCGCTGGCCGCCAGCGGCGGCGGGGTGAGCACGCTTTTCGCCAAGCCGTCGTGGCAGACCGGCACGGGCGTGCCTGCTGATGGCCAGCGCGATGTGCCCGATGTGGCGCTCACCTCTTCGGCCGACCACGACGGCTATCTCATCTGCTCACGCAGCAGTTGCGTGAACGGGTATCGAAGGTCAGACCAGACACTGAATGTAATCGGCGGCACCTCGGCAGCAACGCCGACATTTGCCGGCATGGTTGCCTTGCTTGTCCAGCAGACCAACCAGCCGCAGGGCAATATCAATCCCGTCCTTTACGGACTGGCGGCAGGCACGCCCAATGTTTTCCACGACATCACCACCGGCGACAATATGGTTCCGTGTACCCAGGGCAGCAAGGACTGTCCGAATGGCGGCACCATCGGATTCAGTGCTGGACCGGGCTATGACTTGGCTACGGGACTGGGATCGCTGGATTTCGGTGCTCTGGCCGTAGCCTGGAACGGTCCGACGAACCCCGACTTCCGCCTGACCGCTCAAAGCGGAAGCCTGGCTATTACGCGAGGCACACCGGTGACGGATGTACTTACTATTACGGGACTCGCCGGATTCTCCAGCGCCGTAAATCTGACATGCAGCGTTTCTTCGACTCTGACGAATACGATTTGCTCCGTGAGTCCTGCCATGGTCACACCCAATGGAACCGCAACTCTGACCGTAACTGCCGGTGCGCTGACCGCGAGATTGCGCAGCAGTCCATCCGGCCATCGCAGTTGGCAGTTTGCAGGGGAGCTTTTCTTCGCGGCGGGGTTGCTGCTCTCCGGAGTTTCGCGCACCGCGACGCAACGAGGGAAGCAGAGCCGGATTCTGGGAGGATTTTTCGTCACTTGCGTGCTGCTAGGCACGATGTCGTGCGGCGGTGGAGGCAGCAACAGTAACAATCAGCAGATATCCACGCCGCAACCTCAAAGCGGCACTGTCACCGTGCAGGCGACCAGCGGCAGTCTGAATCACACCGTCATGATCAGCGTTACCGTTGACTAAGACCCATGCGTCTGAAGATCAGCACGGTTGGCGAAGCTGTTCTGCGGCAGCCGGCGCGGCCACTGACGTCGGTTGAAATTCGCAGCGCGAAGATCAAGCAGCTCATCCAGCATATGCGCGAGACCATGAATGACGCGCCGGGGGTTGGTCTGGCCGCACCCCAAGTCGGCATGCCTTTACAGCTCGCAGTGATAGAAGACAAGCAGGAGTACTTTGCCGGCTCCACTCCCGAGCAGCTTGCCGAGCGGGAGCGGCGTGCAGTTGCCTTCCACGCGCTCATCAATCCAGTGCTGCACGTCACTTCGCCGGTCGAGTTGGAGTTCTTTGAAGGCTGCCTGAGCCTGCCCGGATACACGGCCCTTGTCCCACGAGCTCGCAGCGTGCACGTCGAGTGTCTCGATCAAAATGGCGCGCCTCGGGTCATCGAAGCGTCGGGATGGTACGCGCGCATCCTGCAGCACGAGATCGACCACCTTCACAGCACGCTCTACCTAGATCGGATGCTAAGCCGCACCTTCTGCTCGGTCGAAAACCATGCTCGATTCTGGAAAAACAAGACAGCCGCCCAAGTGAAAGTGGCCTTGGGAATGTAGTGTTCCGTTCTTCTCCGGCGATATACTGCCACTGAGCTTCATCATGCAATTCTTACCGCTCCGATTTGCATTGCGCGGAACGTGGGTTCTGCTGTTGGCGGGTGGGTTGTCAACCGCGCAACAGCTTCCAGAAGCACCCACGGTCCAAGGTTCGGGGCAGAAACCGTCGCCAGCTAAGACCGCGGAATCCCCGTCCCAGAAGGCTGCACCACAGAATCCAAGTGACCAATCCGCGCCGGCAAAGGAAAAGGTCTTCATTCCTGCCAGTGCTGAACGTCACTATCACCAGGGTCTCCTCTACGAGCGCGAAGGCGACACGGCGGACGCAGTCACGGAGTACAGGGACGCCGTTCGAGAGTATCCGGACTACTTTGAGCCGCACTATGCCCTCGGCCGTATCGATTACGACAAGCACGGGTATCTTGATGCGATCAAGGAATTCAAAGAGGCCGTGCGCCTGAAGCCTAACGACGCCGACGCGCACAATAACCTCGGGCTGGCGTTGAAGCACAATGCGGACTTGAATGGCGCTATCGCCGAGTACCAGGAAGCTGTGCGGCTGAATCCCAAGCTGGCGGCGGCGCAGAACAATCTAGCCAATGCGCTATATGCCAAGCGCCAATTTGCCGGCGCCATCGAGCACTACCGTGCGGCCATTGCGATTGAGCCCAAGAGTGCACAGACCCGTATGAACCTTGGCAGCGCCCTCGATGACGCCGGGAAAGCGGATGAGGCGATCACGGAATACAAGGAAGCACTCAAGCTCGAACCGAAGAACGCCAAGATTCACTACAACCTGTCAATTGTGTATCAGAAGAAGAAGGACATGCCTGCAGCCATTACCGAACTGAAGGCTGCGGCGAAGCTGTCGCCGGACTGGCCCACGCCGCACATCATGCTCGCTAATTTGCTGAAGGATTCCGACCCTAAGGCGGCGATCGACGAGTGCGTCGTCGCCGATGGCCTGACTCACGATGCCAAGCTGCACGACCAGTGCCTTGAGCTGCAGAAGAAAGTGCAATAGATAGCTTAAGCGGTGTAACCGGCGTCCACCACCAGGTCGGTACCGGTGATGTGAGCGGACTCGTCTGATGCCAGAAACAAAACTGCCTTGGCTATCTCCTCTGGGAACGCCATTCTTTTCAGTGGGTGTTGATTGGGATCAATGCCTCCCAGGGCTTCCCAAGCTCCTTCTTCGCCGCCGTGTTTAGCAACCAAGTCTTTCCAGAAAGGCATCTTGTTCCACATCGGGGTGGCGACAGCGGCCGGGGAGACAGTATTCACTCGAATCCCATGCTCCCTGTACTCCAGGGCAACTGCTCTGGCCAGCATGCGAAGGCCCGCCTTGCTGGCGCAATAGGCACTGGCCCCAGCCGCTGCCTTTATGCCGGAGGCGGAAGCGATGAGCACTATACTGCCGCTCTTTTGGGGGATCATAAACTGGAGTGCACTACGAATTCCGAGGAAGGCGCCATCGAGATTGACGGCCATCACGCGGCGCCACTCGTCAAGATTCATCTCAACCGTGGGCTTTGCGTACGAAATCCCGGCTGCCGAAACGAATATATCCAGGTGATCAATCGCCTGAAAGGCTGCCTCCCAGGCGCGCTCCTGGGTGACATCGAGGGTGAGCGGTGATGTGTTCCTTGCCTGAGCGGCGAGGGCGCAAACACCCTCCGTGTCAATGTCAGCTGCGAAGATGTGGGCATCCCGTTCAACGAGTGCCGTTGCGACGGCTCTTCCAATGCCCGACGCTGCGCCCGTGACCAGTGCTTTCTTCCCCGCGAACAACATTGGTTCATCGTAAGCCCAACTTTCGCGGGATGCACGTCGCGCGTCGAGCCACTAGGTCATATGCCGGAAAGCCCAGAACAACGTGGCGGAAAGCACGATCGAGATGGGCAGTGTGAGGACCCAGGCCATGAGGAGGTTGCGCACCGTGGCCCATTGCAACCCTGATTTGTTGGCCATCATGGTTCCGGCGACGCCCGACGACAGAACGTGCGTCGTACTGACCGGCAGGCCGAAGTAGTCGGCAGCCCCAATGGTAGCCATGGCTGTAATTTCTGCGGCTGCACCCTGTCCGTAGGTCAAGTGGTCTTTGCCGATCTTTTCGCCAACCGTAATCACGATCCGCTTCCAGCCGATCATGGTGCCGAGGCCGAGGGCGAGGGCCACCGCTACCTTTACCCAGGTGGGAATGAACTTGGTAGCGTAGTCCACGTGCTTCTTGTAATTGGCCAGCGTCTTCAGGTCGGTGGCTGAGACTTCGACGTGGGACTTCTGCATCAGGCGAATGGCTTCGCTGATGAGGTACATGTCGTTGCGGAAGTTGCGTACTTCGGTCTGCGGGATGTAACGCAACTCCTTGTAGTTCACCACTTCGTTGCCGACGTCGTTGATCAGGGTCCGCAGCGCCAGTACGGTGTTCGGCGTGAATTCCCTGGTGCGCACATAGGTCGAGACGTCCTCTCGCGGATCGCCGACGACTGCATTGGGTGTAACGTAGTGGTCAATCGCGCTGGCGGCATCGCGGGAGACGGCGACGAAGTCCAGTGACTGCTGCGTCGTAATGGCGTGGTTCAGGGCGTAAGCGGTCGGCACGGTACCGATGAGGATCAGCATGATCAAGCCCATGCCCTTTTGGCCGTCGTTGGAGCCGTGGGCGAAGCTCACGCCCGTGCAGGTCAGGATCAGGAGAGTGCGAATCCACAAGGGCGGTGGCGCGGCTCCTTCCGGTGCCGTGTAGAGGGCCTTGTTGGGGATCAGAACCTTGGAAACGCTCAGCAACAGAGCGGCAACCGCAAAGCCAATGATGGGCGAGAACAGGAGCGACTTGCCAACGTTCAGAGCCTGCGCCCAATCCACGCCGCTGGTCGCGGTGCGCGTTGCCATTAGCTGGTTAGCAATGCCGACCCCGATGATGGACCCGATCAGAGTGTGCGAACTGGAGGAGGGGAGTCCGAAATACCAGGTACCCAGGTTCCAGATGATGGCCGCTGTCAGCAAGGCGAAAACCATCGCGAAACCCGCGCCGCTGCCCACTTGCAGGATCAACTCCACCGGCAACAGCGAGATGATGCCGAAGGCCACGGCGCCGGTGGAGAGCACCACGCCGACGAAGTTCCACATGCCCGACCATGCCACTGCAATGTGAGGATCCATGGAATGGGTGTAAATCACCGTAGCAACTGCGTTCGCCGTATCGTGGAAGCCGTTCACGAACTCAAAGCCCAACGCTACCAGCAAGGCCACGCCGAGCAGCACAAACGGAAAGATGGTGGGTGAATGGACGGTCGAAAGATCGGAGATCAGGTGCGCAGCCGCATAAACGAAACCGATGGCCAGCGCGGCGATGAAAATCGCAACTCCAATCTTGCCAGGCGACTTGGAAAGCTTGGCATGAATTTCGTGAGTTACGGGAGGT
>Ga0335082_10001634_pt1 | contig 23939 bp, 36 predicted proteins | sample Lox_Sample_41_FD_206718 | JGI IMG/M metagenome (GOLD analysis project Ga0335082, IMG submission 206718) | Soil microbial communities from Loxahatchee National Wildlife Refuge, Florida, United States - Lox_Sample_4.1 | ecosystem: Environmental > Terrestrial > Soil > Wetlands | place: USA...
CCATGCCTGCAGGGTCTGATGATTGACTGATCATGAGAACATCGCGATCGGAGAGATCGAAGGCTTCCTGGATGGCTTCGAGGAAGCTCTCGTTAACAGTCGTTTCCTGCTTTTTTCGTTCGTCCTTGAGTGCAACCACCACTCCACTCAGGATGCGACTCTCCACAGGGGAAAGCCCATTACCCTTCGTGGGTGGTCCGTTGATGAAGAGACGCCTGACCATGCCTGCAGGGTCTGATGATTGACTGATCATGAGAACATCGCGATCGGAGAGATCGAAGGCTTCCTGGATGGCTTCGAGGAAGCTCTCGTTAACAGTCAATAAACGCTGTGTCTCCGCCAGCTCATCCTGTACCTTCTCCAGCTCATTCTGGATGCTGCTGATACTCCCTATCAGGTTATCGGCGTCAAGGTCACAGATGTCAGCCAGCTCGGAAACAGTGCTGGAATTCTTGATAGCCGCGACGAGAGTATCGACGATGGATGCCTCATCCTCTTTGCAGCCCAATATCTCGGCCAGGTCTGCCACCAGCGTGCTCATCGACGCTTCTCCCTCGGTAAAAGCAATCTTTGCTGGGGGTCTCCAGGCTTTGGATAGACCGACAGCCAGACGATAGCTTTGCGTCCCGACCGGGTAAGTCTGGTCCGCTGAGAATCCTGGAGATAGCCCTTGCCATAAAGCTCAGATACCCGGGCAGAGGCAGTCTGATGAAGAAGCCCCAGATCTTGCTCCACCTCATCACAGGTAGCGCCATGCGGACCCCTGTCCACCACGAATTCCAGGACCTTTCTTTGCAAGAGACTGACATCAGCAATGGACTCGAATGCCTCGTTGCTGATCGAGCGAGCCTTTTTCATCGACCCTTCCCTCTCCCTCACGCCACCGGGAGTTCCTTGGAAGAGCGTTCGCGTTCGTAGCGCCATCGGTGCAAAATCAGGTCTCTGCGCCAGTCCCAGACGAAAGACATGCCGCTCGCCCTGGGCCCAAAATGCGAGATCATACAGTCCTTGTTGTAGGTCTGTCCGGGAATGAAGGCGGGGCGGCCCTTGAGGTAGTAGACATCGGCGAAGGAAGCGATGCTATCGACGAACCAGTTGGCACCGACAGCCGCGGGAGTGAGAAGCAAGATCTGAGCACCCTCTGCCCCCTCCCTCCTGCATCGATCTGACCAGTCGGCGATGGCATTGAACTCGCAATTCAGCCAGAGGAGACCGAACTTTCGCGATACTTCTACCCAGGAATGAGTGAAGGCATCATGCCCGTAGGCTTTCGGATCATGGTGCGGATGACGGATGATCTCCTTGGTCTTGCCCGTTCCCTTGATCTCGATGATGACGTCGGGAGCGAAATAGCGCTCGTGCTGAGCATTCTCGGCCGTCGCCGCCAGGTCGAACCCGACGGGCCCAAAGTGCTTGTAGCAAGCGGCCATCAGATCTGATGGTGTCCGATAATCCTGCTTCGAATCATTCCCGGTGGAGACCCGGGCACCCGTGCCGCTCATGGTTCTTCTTTCCGCCGTTCCATGATGCGAGCATGGGCATGATCCAGGGCGAAAATGAAACTCTGGTAAGCCGCCTCCTCTGGCCCAGGAGGATTCACCACGAAGGAACCATCACGCCGTTCGAAGATGTCAGCCCGGTATCGACGGCCATCCTGTATGACCAGGGAATACTCTCGATCGACATGCATCTGGATCGACTGAACGAAGAAGACGATGGGATGAGTGGACAGAGTTGTAAGAAAATCCTTGGGAGAGATACCCTTATTCATTTGAAGTTTCCTCCACCGAAATTCCTCCACATCATCGAAGGCATGGGAAGCGGTACCTCTTTCCTCTGGCCATTGTACTTGGCGCTCTTCTTCTGATCGTAGGAGACCATCACATTGCCCGTCTCGAAGTAGGTCAACTGTCCGATGGGCATACCGGGATAGATGATCACCGGCTGAACAGCCACCATCTCCAGGGTCCAGTGATTCATGAACCCGACATCTCCACGACCAGCGGTGATGTGCACGTAGATACCGAGCCGACCGACGGAACTCTTGCCATCGAGCCATGGAACGTAACCATGAGTCTCCGTGTATTCCTCGGTCACCCCGAGGTAGAGCTTCCAGGGCTTCATCTCGAAGCCTTCCTTGCTCATCTCGATGGTCTCGACCTCATTCGGGCGAGCGGCATCGAGCACCTCGTTCACGTAAAAGGACAGCATCTTGCCGAGAGAGACGTCGTAGCTGTTCGTACCGAGACGCTTCTCATCGAAAGGTTCGATCTTGATTTGGCCGCGAGCCCGGGCCGCCAAGATCTGATGGTCGCTCAAGATCATGGCGCCGATGATCTCCAGTTGCAGTCACGGGTCCCCGTCAGAGCGCCTGGACACTCCGAGCCCGGGCGACCGCAGGCAGCACAGGTCGGTTCCTCGGGTGCCTCCCCGAAAACGAAGGGATCGACACGCCAAGTGAATCCGCATTTACCACAAAGATGCTTGTGATGAGGACGCTCGGCCCATTCTCCTTCGTCCACGTGTCTCGTTCCGCACCGTGGACAGTAAAGAGGGACCCGATAGGATGGCTCCAGCAGCCTGAGGCCATTTGGTGTTGGCCCCCACCAAACCCAGGCGGTCACGCCGAGTCCACGGATACGAGACTCGTATTCCTTCTCACAGTCCGCCTCGGTGTCGTGATCACTCCAGAAACGCCATTGCGGATTCCCTTCCACCATGCTCCGCACCAGGAGCATGAAGGGTCTGAAGAGTCTGGACATGGAGAGTCTCTTCATCACCTCCTGCCCCGGGACCTGAGTCAGCCCCGGGACCTGAGTCAGGGTGCCTCCGATCAAAGTGCTTCTCATGAGCTATTGCGTACTCCGGCGGCGCTTACCTGCGGCGACGGCATTTCGATAGGCTTGAGATCTCTCGCCCCCATCGCGGCCCGAGGCAAAGAGCCAGCATGGGCGGCAGATCGAACCCATGAATTCTCCGTCGGAGCGTCTGTTCGAACAGCTCTCGACGATGCACTTCTCGGAACCCATCTCCTTCACCAGTGACTCCGGTACGAAGATCTCATCTCCACCTTTCGTGAAGATGACTCGACCCGATAGTGGAACCACCACGCCCATCCAGCCGCCCTCCACCTCGACCGATATCCGGTCTCCCTCCACGATGTTCGAGAAGCCAACTGCGATGTTGCGCCAGGTAGCGGGAATATCAGCCATCGTCGAATCTCTCCTATCGACCCTTGCGCTTACCGGACTTCAATCTTTTCACCGAACGTACGAGACCCTTCACCTTCTTGACCATGCGCCGGCCGGTCTTCTTGACCGCGCGAACGGCTTCCTTGCCTATGTCACGAGGAGGACCGGGGGCAGGCTCGGGAGGAGTCACGGTCAAGAGCTGATGGCCCTCCACCGCCCGGCCTATCGCGTAACCGATGAGAGTGGTGGCGGGATTGCCCTGACCAAGCGCTGCACCGATGGCTGCACCGAGATCACGTGCGCGCAGGGGAGCATCTTCGTCTTCTCCACCCTGCTGTCCTCCACCATCGGCACCGGGTCCATGACCAGGTCCAGATCTAGAGCCTGAGCCCTCGGACACGGACACTTGGTCCGCCGCTCCTGTCCCCGGGGGAACCATCAACTCGGCCATCTGACCGCCACAGTGACCGCAAGGAGCCTTGCCATCGCCAGATCTCCTCCGCCCACAGCGAGAGCAGAAGAACATGGCGACCGAGGAGACCATGACCAGGATTCAGACGAGAGCTTGTCCCTTGGCAAGGGGAGCATTCGATGCCTCGGCCCAGGTGAGAGGACGCTTGCGTGCCTCATCGAGCAGGAATTGCAGAAGGTCTCGCTCCGCCGCGGTCGGTATCGTGGCAAGCAAGGCAGGCGTTTGCGTCTCCGGAATGGACACGGGTGATGCCTCTTCCGTGACCTTGAAACGAAACTCTCTCGCACCGGGGTCATACAGCATGAGCGAGCTGAGAGGCTTCTTGTCAACGCCGTCAGTCATGAGATTCCTCCGCGAATTCAAAGCCTTGCCAGACAGGGATTGAAAGTTATTGAATACGTGGTGAAGTGGTCCGATCTGATTGTCAAGAAGGTCATCCACCGGGCCACCATGGGTCTTGTGCGATGCATGATTCGATATCTATCGGTGAGGGTCTCGCAAAAAGGGGCGCGGCACTCATCGGGTAGAGAACCCGGCCGGCGGGGGCAGTGAAGCAAACAACGAAGGTGATCAAGGCAAAACCTTCACAGACTCGTACTCTGTGACGTTTTGGAACCCTCAGGGGGTCCTTACCTCGGTCCTTTCATCAGTTGCCATCGCTGCCCCCGCCCGGCCGAGGGCCTGGTCGAGATACCCATCACGGCAAGGTGATGAGGATTCCGACTCTTTTCCGGGGTTGCCCTCACACAGATCGCACGCGTCGGCGCAAGGGCTTGCTGCTCATCTTCTCCTCCTCTGATACCTCGGGCAAAGGAGGGAGAGATCCGAGGTCCATGAAGAGGGTCACCAGACGGCGAATGACCTCCGTGATGGACATTTTCTGCTCCTTGGTGAGCCGCGGGTCACGTTCCACGGCCAGCTCCAGTCGAGCGAGCCGGGACCTATCACCCGTGTAGCTCTGGCGGACTGTCACGGGGCGAGCCATGGTATTACCCCCAGCCTTCTCCTTCGATCGCTCGGATACAAAGAGAAGGCATCACTGCCTTTACCGAGGCCCGTCTCAGAAAGGAGTCGCGCCTTCCCCTCCCGCGCCGGCCGTGGACACATCCGGCGGCAGAGGCCGGACCTCTCCCGTGGGTGCCTTGAGGCGCTTCGAGGCGACGTCGATGACCCACATCGTCTTGCCACCACTCTTGAGCTTGATCTTCTTCTGCACCTCGATCCAGACGTTGTACTCGGCACCCGCCAGAAGCTCGGGCACCTCGACCTCCTTCAGGCATTGCAGCTTGAAGTTCTCGCCCACGTTGACCACGTCACCCATCTTGGCCTCGACCTCCTCGGCCTCGTCGCCGCGACCGACGGTGACCGTGCATGGAGCGAGCAGCTCCACCTGGTAGTACGCCCGGGGAGGTTCCTGCGCCGTCATCACGTAACGACCGAGGAGTTTCCCGTTGGCGATATTGCCGACCTTGTTGGTGAACCAGGGGGCATCGGTGACAGCGCTCCGACGGCGATAGCCGGAGGGCATCGCCACCTTGTGCTCCGATTCCTCGACCTCGGCATCGTCGTTTTCCTCGGTCTCGGGTTCCTCCACCCCGGGCGGAGATCCATTGGTTGCGGCCTGTGCTGCGACGGTTCCCTTCTTTGCCATGTGGCTTCCTTTCTTGTGCACACCGCTCCCCTTCCGGGAGAACGAATTTCTCCCGTCCAGCCGGACCCAGGACCTTCCAGTATCCAGGACCGGATGTCTCGACAACGACTCAGTATGTTCGGTACGTTTCCATACGTCGCATACGATGGTACATGGCGGTAGGAAACCTACACGGGACCATGTCGACCCACCGCAGCGATCAGGTACAACAGCCCGGAACTACTGCACGTTTGAGGGGCGCGGCGTGCATCGTAGGGGGCAAACTAGTGGAGCCACCGATACGTGTCAACGACCTCTTTTTGAAACCCCTTTGGGGTCCCCAATTCATCTGCGGAATCCGTGAGTTGAGGCACTTCCCGATTTAGTCTTTTTTTCTCTTGACCAAGATAGGGGTATTTTGTGTAAGATAGTCTCCAGTCCGCGGAGACAGACCTACATGAAAAACCTCGAAAAACTGCTACATCACGTCGAAGACATCAGCCATCGCATCGAGCGCACCAAGGAACTGATCACCACCCTGCGCCGCCAGAAGCAGGACCTGCAGGCTGATTTCTGCGAGATAGATCTCCACTACGCCCGCGAAGATCGCGACCTCCTGCTCGGGAGAATCGAGGTCATCGAGAGACGTCGGGACGAGATCATGGAGTTCGAGCGCGACACCGGGCTCGTCTTCGACGTGGCGGCGATGGAGCTGCCCCCCGGGAACCTCCTTGCCTGGTGGAAGGACGCCATCGATTCCGACCCCGAGATCGCTCGCCTGTGGGCAGGGCAGGTCCCATGACTCCCGCCGATGAGGGCAACGAGAACGAGAGCAGCCAGGACGGCGGCGGCGCTGGCAAGAAGCGTGGTGGTCCCGGATCACGCTTCGTGAACTTCGACCCCCGGGTCATGGAACAGTTCCTCCAGGAAGTGGGGACCAAGATCCAGAGGCATGCCCAGGCCAGGAACGGAAAGGGCGGGTCCTTCCGTCGCATCGTGCAGGGGAACGAGATCGTATATGTGTTCGAGAACCCCTATCATCCTGCGGTCCGGATCAAGGTCTTCACCTCCATCCGGGCCAGCAGCGCTCACGGCGTGGAGACCCGCGGAGCCGGGCAGGACGCCATCAAGGTCACTGCGGCCTACGAGGGCAAAAAGCCCCTCGTTCCACGAAAGGGAGCCGCTCCCAGCACGAGCTTCGGCATCTTCAAGACGACCCATATCCACCGGACCGGCTCCGAGGCAGCCATCCTGGAGCGTCTCGATGAACGCCTGCGCGAGGCGTACGAATTCACCAATGAATGGCTGCGCAACCATTGGCAAGAGGTCACGACACCATGAGCCGTTCCCTCGCTGTCTTCTTCGCGGGCCTCGCCCTCTTCGTCATCATCGTCACCCTCATCGCCAGGCCATCCCCCTCCTCTCTTCCCCGAGATCCGGCCGCCCAGCTCCGTGGCGCTGAAGATATCCCATGGCAGCACCCCATCGACGGCGGCCTCCACCTCGCCCTCCACCTCGCCCTCCCCCTCGCCAAAAGGCACGCCATGAACACCATGAAACCCCAGACCCTGCAAATCAACGTGGGAAACGAGGCGAGGACCATCGCCATTGCCCTCGCCCGCGGCGCCCGCGTATGGGGCGGCCTCGTTTCCGTCACGCGCAGCAACCATGGCTCCACCTACTGTCTCGTGACAGTGGCCAGCGATGGCACAAAGCGAAGCGCCTACCATGGAAACGAGTACAACGCCACCTGGGCCTTCCTCCAGGAGACCGGCGGCAACGTGACGGTCACCATCCAGGAACCGAGCGTCGATACCGCGCCCGAGCTGCTCGTGCACGCATAGGGGGAAAACATCCCATGTACGTCAAGGTGACTGTCGAGAGGTGGAGCGTACGGCAAGAGGAGTGGCACCCCTGTGGTTCCGTCACCATGGAACTGCCCTTTGCCAACGCACGACATTACAACTTCGTGCTGGAGCTGCAGGCCATCCTGAACGCCGTCATGAGCAAGCACGCCTGGCTGACCGGACGGTACCGACTCGGCGGCGACGACGAGGCCATCCTCGACTGGGATGGCGGCTCCCTGCGCATGATCAGCCGTCCACGGACCATCTCCAACCCCATCGAGAAGGCCCTGGAGGAGATCTCGGAGGCAGAGACCAGGAAAGAAGATCAGAAGTCGCGGAACTAGGAGGCTCCCCCATGAAAGCCGGCATCATCTATCTCCTCCACTTCGATACCCGCTACCAGCACGCCGGCCATTACCTCGGCTGGACCCGGAACCTCTCTGCCCGCGTGGCGCGCCACTTTCGCGGTCATGGCTCCCGGCTCATGCAGGTGGTGATGGAGGCCGGGATCAGCGTCCAGGTGGCGCGCACCTGGGAGGGAGACCGCAACGAGGAGCGCCGACTCAAGAAGCAAGGAGGCCGGTCCCGACTGTGCCCGGTGTGCCTCAAGGAAAAAAGAAAAGTTCGATTGACCCCCGAGGGATCAGTAGCCAAATGAGGGAGCTGTTCCTCGGGGTTGCGATCGGAGCTGCGGCGATGGGGCTTGCATTCTCCATCAAACTCCACGGCCGCCGTTGGTGGCGAAAGCTCTTGGGGCGCTGTCAAGCGGTCGAGAGTGGTGGCGTCCAGTGCGAGCGCCATGCTCATCACTGGGGGCGGCATCGCTGCCCCAGGGCGCTCAAGAAATACTTCGGGTAGCAAAAGGCGGGAGATCTCGAATGTGCCCAGGTGTGTGCCCATGATCCCATCCTGCGCCTCCTGCAATGGTCCGCTCATCGACCTCCGAGGACGGCCCTTGTCATCCTGGGACCGCGAAAGACCATGCTGCACTCGCTGCAACAACACCGAAAAGCAAAAGGAACTCCAGCTGTCCATCGCCAGGGTCGTCGCCGAAATCGCGGCCCAGATCAATCCCCTTTCCTCTACCACCCGCACCCAGGGAGCGCCCACCAAGAAAGAGTGATCGCCCATGATGAACCACGAAGACCTCATGAAGCCCACCAGAGGCTACGATGAGCTGACGACCATCAACATCACCGACGCGCAGTACGCGTCCGCGGAGAAGGCCGTACGACTCACCAATGACCGCTTCATGAGGCTCCGACAGGCGGGACGCATCTCCGAGGTTCCCCCCTTGCCCGCCCTCGATGGCGTCATCCTCACCATCCCCACCAGCGAGGACGTGGTGGAGTGCCTCGTCAGCAATCTCGAACGCCTGGCAGAGAAGATCTCCGATGAGGACAATCACGCCCGGCCGGCCCTGACTCTCGCCCGCAAGATCCGAGCGGTGACGGGGATGAAGGGGCCGTCGTTCTGATGAAGCCCTCCAGGTGTCCCGTCACGAGGAAACTATGCCCCATTCACGGCTTTTCCCATGGCGCCGAGGCCGAGGAGCTACGCGGGGGAATCGAGAGGATTCTCGCGAGCGGTATCGACGACCATTACGCTGACGCTGCGCTTCGGCAGCTCCTCGATCGCGTGGACGCCAGGGACAGCCTGGCGTACCTGCAGGCGAAGAAGAGACCGTGAAGCCCCCGCCCCGGATTGCCGCCCGCTGCCGGAAGGCTTGCCGCAGCCCAGACGTCGACCGTCGAAAACGCGATGCACTAAACCGCGTCAAAACGACAACTAGCTGTAACCGTTCCGGGATTTGCTCGGTCCCGGTGAGCCACTATTTTATCTCTTTACTAAAAGAGAAAAGTGACCGATAATAGTTGCATGACCAGCGACAACCCCCTCGGCTCTCCCGCCGTGACCAGCAGCAACCAGCTCGGCCCTCGCCTCTACGACGAGCGCATCCGCCACGCGGACGCCATCCGGCGAAGCGCCAAGCTCATCAAGCAGGGGGCGGTCCTCAAGTGCATCTACGAGACCCGGCGGAGTCTCAATTGCCGACCCAACGAGATGAGGACGTACCGGGTGGTCAAGACGGTCCTCGTCCAGGACGACAAGATCGTATTTTTCTTCCGCTACCGGCGCGACGGCCGCACCTCCGCCGTCCCCTACGGGTCCTACGAAATCGAGTTCACCGCAGACTACGAGCCGACGCTTCCAGACCTCCCTTCGGTCCCGACAACGCCCGCCACACCCACCACGCCCGATACAGAGGAAGGGTGATGAACGCGAACCCCCTCAAGCTGACGCTCGCACAGCTCCGCTTCCTGCAACACCTCTGCCAGGTGGGAGAATCCCAGATTCCCGGCGGCTACCCCACGGCCGGTCGCGACGCCTCGAACTGGTTCCGCACGGTCGCCGTACTTGAGAAGAAGGGACTCGTGACGGGCGACCGGGGCTATGAGACAGCGTACGTACTGAAGAAGCACGGATTTGGCCACCAGGAGCGCAAGACGCTCGTCCCCCGCACATGGGGCTCGCCCCGGAGCGTGACTATTACCCTGCCGGCGCCGTCATGGCTGGAGTCGCTGGCAGACCGATGCAAGAACCGCTGAGACCTCGCCAAGTACGGCAAGCGGCAAGCGGCTCCGCCTCCTCAAGCGCCACCAGCAGTTGCCATCCGCCGGGACAGCGCCAGACTTCGCCCCATGGACGCCATCAAGAAAGAGGACCTCATCCCCGTAAGGAGCAACGACGAGGTGGATGCCGGCATGACCCTCGTCGAACGCAAGGAGGGTGATCGATACCACGCCTTCGTTGTGCTGCGCGTTTACCTCGTCCAAGGGAGTGAGGGTGAGGACAACGTCCACGAGATAGACGGCAGCCCATGCCCGTCGAAGCGGTACTTCATCGACAGCGACGACAGCTCCGCCGACCTCGGAGGCTGCTACTGCCCGAGCATCGATACGGGAGATCTCTACCGCTTGCGCCCGCTCGAAGACGCAGAGCAGGAGAAGGAGCGAGAGAGCATCCCGGCAGATCGCGTTCTCGTGCGGTCAAGGTAGTCTGCAAACCCGCGTGAGCGACGGTGTTTTTCATCATCGCTCGTCGCATTATATTTTATCGCTTTACTAAAATAGCAAAGTGTCCGATGATAGTTTCACCATGAAACTCGCGGAACTCGCCAGTGTCTCGCAGGACTACGGCACGACCGCCCCGGAGCCCCGCTTCCGGTGGGTGCATAGCTCCACCAACGACAGCTATGAGCTACGCGAGGTCGGCCAGCATCACGCCTTCGCCATCATATTCGGACACATCTTCACCTCGAACATCTACCGAGCCTCGATCAAGGCCGGCTACCGCTACCAGCTCTACGTCTCTAGCATACCCGGGGTAAGCGGCCCGGTCGCCTACTGCAGAGATCTCGACACCGCCAAGGACCTCGCCCGTGAGCTGGCCGCGGAGGCCATGGCCACCAAGAACTCCGTTGCCTGGGCGGCAGGTCGGGCCACCCGCCAGGCCGTCCGCGAAGCCGAGGACGCCGCCCGCCAGGAAGCCGCTCGCCAGGCCGCTGCCCTCCAGGCCCGCAAGAACCACATCCTCCGTCAGGCCCTCGACCAGTACGTCTCGAACCTCGAAGAGGCCATCGAGACCCACGGCGCCACTGGGGGCAGCGAAGAAGAGCTGGACCTCGCGAAGAAGATGCTGGAGGAGATGAACGGCCAGATGGCGGCGCTCGCGGGGTAACGAAATGAAGATCAAGTATCCACGCACACACCACCTCCCGTGGTCTCCTGGCGTCTCTGACGACGACCAGGTAATGGCAGATCTGTCCTTTCTTCGGGCCGCCGACCGGATAGTGGTCACGGTCAAGATGGACGGCGAGAACACGACCCTCTACCACGACGGTCTACATGCACGTTCTCTCGACTCCGCCGCCCATCCTTCGCGTACCCACGTCAAGCAAATGCACGCGGCCCTTGCTCACGAGATCCCCCGGGGATGGCGTGTCTGCGGCGAGAATCTCTACGCCCGTCACAGCATCGCCTACAAGAACCTCCCGGCGTACTTCCTTGCCTTCTCGGTATGGGATGACAGGAACGTCTGTCTGTCATGGGATGCCACCCTCGAATGGCTGACCCTCATCGGGTTGAAGGCCGTCCCTGTCCTTTACGATGGACCGTTCGATGAGGCCGTCCTGAGGACACTCTTTCGATCAACGCACCTCGGTGACGAGATGGAGGGATTCGTCGTCCGGGTGGCCGGCGAGTTCCCCTTCGAGGACTTCCAGCGCGCCGTCGGCAAGTACGTCCGCAAGGGGCACGTCCAGACCAGCGAACACTGGATGCACGGTCCGGTCATCGCCAACAAACTCGGAACATGACCATGGGACTGAAAGAAAAGCTGGAGGACAGCTACGAGCCGACATCCGCCGCCGTGGCCAGGCGCTACGAGGGAGCCCGCCTCGCGCTCACTCACCTCCTTGATCTCCTCGATGAGCCGGCCCGGAGGAAGGTCCTGGCCATCCTCCACGAAGACCTGGACCCCGACACCCTTCGCGCCCTGCGCCTCGGGAACGTACCAGGCGTCCTGCCCGACCCGACTCCCCATGCCCAGGCCAAGGTCGATTCCGCCCGGAAGAAAAAAGTCTGACCGGAAGCCTTCTCTCCTTGTACCTGCCACACCTCCGCCCACCACATCACCTGCTACACCTCCGCCCACCACATCCACCTGCCTACATTTCCGGCGCTGTCACCGGAAAGATCGCCGCCGACTATTTTCTATCTTGCGCAAGATAGCCGCCTCGACGACCATAGCTCCGGGGGTCCGAGAAAGGCAGTCAGTCATGCACAAGAACCTGGAAAGCTCCTTCACCTACTCTGCCACCGACGAGGGAATGGCCCTCTTCCTGACGAGGGTCAGCATCACCGAATTACCCGTCATCCTCAAGCAAGCAGAAGCCTGCGGGATGACCCTCCGACAATACGTGGCGGCCGAGGCCATCCGGCTCGACAGGTGGCACCTGCCCGTGGAGCTGGTACGCGTGTCCGTGGCCATCTCCGTCACCCACGCCGACCAGAGCCTCGTGCCCGCCGAGCCGCTCTCCGAGGAGGTCATCGCCGAGGAGGACATCATCGAGGAGCAACGGGAGGACGACGATGCTTCCACCGTCTCGGCCATCAAGGACACCTGGATCGGCCTGCCGGCCCTGGACCCCGTCACCCTTCGCGCCCTGGGCTCTCTGTGAGCCTTCACGACGATCCCACGGTCAAGACCATCTCGTTCGATGATCCCACGGTCAAGGGCGTGGTGTATTTCCCACCCGACGACGAGCCTACCCAGAAGTCTTCTCTCCTCACCTTCGAGGCATCACCGCCGCCAGCCATCGAGGATATCACCTTCGTCGAGTTCGACAGCATCGAGCCCGAGACCAGGAGAGAAGAGGAATGGGTGGTCTTCGCGGAGGAGATCAACGACGAAGCCACCACCGACAGCAAGACCACGCAAAGCATCGATGCGTTCAGAATGCTCCCCGACCTCATCGACGCTCTTCCGGAGAGCCTGTTCAACGAACCAGGGTAGCGCCTCCTCCTCCGGCCGGCTCCGCCTCCTCCTCCGGCCGGCTCGGCGCAGGGCAAAGCCCCCGGAAACCGTCTCGACCTCGGCTCACTTCGATCCTGATTCATAAGAGAGTCAGGAGTGCCCGACGCACCTCTCCATTCTCAGATCTGATGAGATCTTGATACGTTAGCGTGCGATGCGGCGACGAATTTCGTTGCCGATGCCTCGCAATCTTTTCTATCTTGACCAGCAGAGCTGGTCAACGACGTGCGTATCACTGCCAGAGGCGGTATCTTCCTCGGTGCCGGCCGCGTAGACGAGGCGCCCGCTTTCCAGACGGCCGGATGGTGGTGGCACTCATCACCCGAGGACTGCAGGGCAGGGCCAAGGACCTGCCCGGCCTGCGTCCAGGGCATCAGACGCCTCTGGTGGACCAGGAAGCCCGAGAGCGCGGTCAGGCTCTCCGCCTACGCCGACGACCGCGCCCTGGCCGCCCTGGCAAACCACATGAGAGCGGTCGAGATGTCGCGCGCCACGGATGCGGACATCGAGATCCCCATCCCGCCCGAGCTGGTTCGCCGCGGCTGGTCCTACAAGGGGTACCAGAAGGCCGGCATCGCCTACATGGCCAAGCGGGAATCGACGCTGCTGGGTGATGCACCCGGGCTGGGGAAAGCTCAACCTCTCGAAGCCAAGATCTTGACCCCTGCAGGGTGGGTCCGAATGGGCAACATGAAAGTTGGCCATCCGATCATCAACCTGGCGGGGGGTATTTCCCACGTGACAGGTATTTTCCCCCAGGGGACAAAGAAAATCTACAGGCTTCACTTCCAGGATGGCTCCTCCACCGAGTGCTGTAACGATCATCTCTGGGGGGTCAATACATCAGACAGACGAAGCCGCGGATATTCGCTAAAAATCCTCCCGCTCAAAAAAATCAGGTCTCTTCCTCTCACGGACCCGAGCGGCAAAAGACGTCACTTCATCCCCACCGTCCCATCCCACATCGACCTCGGCCCAAAACCCGAATCCATCATTGATCCCTATCTCCTTGGATACCTGCTGGGCAACGGAGGTCTTTCGCAAAAAGCAGCCAGGCTTTCCGTCCCTGACCAGGAGACCGTCGATCGCCTGTCGCGCTTGCTTCCCCAGGGCATGCGCCTTTCACACCAGGACAAATACGACTGGCTCATAGTCAGTGACGGAGACGGATGGACGCCCAACCCCATCATCAATGAGCTGCGTCGCCTGGAACTGATGGGACATCGTACCGAGGAGAAATTCATCCCCCACATGTTCATGTGGGCACCGGCCGAGACCAGAATCGCGGTGCTGCAAGGGCTCCTGGACTCGGATGCCCACGTACGCCCTGTGGACAACAACATCGAATACAGCACCGTATCGAAACGCCTCGCCCACGACTTCCGGTTCCTCGTATGGTCACTGGGCGGCAATGCCAGGATAAGACCAAAGAAAACTCATTATACGGTCGACGGCCAAAGAATCCCAGGCCAGCTATCGTATCGCATGAGCGTGGCTCTGCCCGACGACATCAAGCCGTTCAGGCTCAGGAGAAAGGCGTCGGTCTATCATCCTCGGCCGAAGTACAAGCCCTATCGAGCAATTGCGAGAATTGAATACGTCGGAAAAAAACAAGCACAATGCATTGCCGTCGATTCTGCCGACAGCCTGTACATAACAGATGACTTTATCGTAACTCACAACACAATCCAATCGATTGGACTCATCAACCTCAAGCAGGACATCAAGAGCGTCATCATCATCTGCCCGGCTTCCCTCCGCCTCAACTGGCTCCGTGAAGCCCGCACCTGGCTGGTCAAGGATGGCCGCAACTGGCGCTTTCACGTGGTCAACGAGGATGAGTCGATCTCCCCGGACGTCAATTTCATCATCGTCAACTACAACCGCATCGTCGTCAACCTCACTCCCTGCAAGGATTGTGGCGGCGAGGTCAAGAAACCCTTCCCCTGCCCAGCCTGTGATGGGACCGGCAACGGTGCTGTCGCCAATGAACTTTGTGGAAACTGCAACGGCAAAAAGACCGTCTTCTGTTCCACCTGCAAAGGCAAAGGTAAACTTCCAGGCTCCAACATCAAGATCGTGGAGTCGCTGTGGAAGCGAAAGTACGACCTCCTGGTGGTGGATGAGGCGCACGCCATCAAGAACCCGCGAGCACGACGGACCCGGGCCATCCTGGGGGACAGGTTCCACAAGAAGGAAGGACTGGCCGAATTCTCGCGCCAGAAAATTTTCCTCACCGGCACACCGATGCCCAATCGACCGATCGAGATGTGGCCGCTGCTTTCGATCTTGGCACCCAGGGAATTCGGGAACCTCAGGCGTTTTGCTCTTCGTTACTGTGACGGAAGAGAAGAATGGGTTTCCAAGACCAAGAAGGTCTTCAAGGCTGACGGAGCCTCCAACCTGCCCGAGCTGCAGGAGAAGCTTCGTTCCACGGTGATGATCCGCAGACTCAAGGAGGACGTTCTCAAGGACCTTCCGCCCAAGCAGCGCCAGATCATAAGCCTCATGCCCACCGAGACGGCCAAGCGCCTCATCGCCGAGGAACTGGAGATCTGGGACAAGCAGTTTGGCGAAGAGATGGACCTCATCAGGGAAGCCACCGAAGCCGCCAAGGAACAAGGGGGAGAAGAAAGTGAGATCTACAACAGCGCCGTCCAGCGCCTGAAATACATCCAGGGCGTGGCGTTCATGGAGATGGCCCGCGTCCGCAAGGAGGTGGCCATTGCCAAGCTCCCCAACGTCATCGAACACCTCACGAATCTCTGGGAAGAAGGCACCGACAAGATTGTGTGCTTCGCTCACCACAAGGAGGTGATCCGGGCTCTGCAGGAGAAGTTCGAGAAAAAGTCGGTGGTCCTCTTCGGTGAGACCTCCATGAAAGATCGACAGGCCGCCGTCGACCGATTCCAGGAGGACGGCAAGACCAAGCTCTTCATCGGCGGCATCATGGCCGCCGGCACCGGTATCACCCTCACGGCGTCATCTACCGCCGTCTTCGCCGAACTCGACTGGACACCGGCCAACGTCCTGCAAGCCGAAGATCGATTGCACCGCATAGGTCAATCGAATTCAGTGCTCGTACAGCACCTGGTACTCGACGGTTCTCTCGATGCCCGCATGGCCCAGATGATCGTGGAGAAGCAAGATCTGGCCGATAGAGCACTCGACAAATCCACGGACGTCTCCATCAGAGGCATCCTGGAGTTGCGACCCGAGGCACCGGCCCCTCCCTTGCCTCTCTGGCAGAAGATTGCAATCCAGGCGGCCATGGTGACCCTGGCTCAGCGACGAGACCCGAAAGAAGAGGGAAGTCACGGCTTCTCCTCCTTCGATGCCACCATCGGCCAGAAGCTCGCCACCTGGAAGGGCACCTACTCCGACAAGCAAGCACACCTCGCTCTCAAGCTCGCCAAGAAGTACCGCCGCCAGCTGCCGGATGATCTGCAACGACAGCTGGGCATATACGAAGAGCCAAAGGCCAACGAGAAAAGACGTATGACGGCCAACAAACGTCTCATCGGGCCAGAAGACAAGGACCCCAACATCCTTCAGCTTGCACTCGGTTTCGTCCCTTCGAAAGCATCATGAATAAAAAGCTCGAAACCAAGGACGCCTCCGGCCACGAGATGTCGATGGAGGACGCCTCCGGCCACAAGGTCTCGATGGAGGACGTGGAAACGGCTCTCAAAACCGTGAGACGAACCATCGTCAGAGACATCATACAAGTCCCTCCCTCTCTTGCCGTCGAATTACCGAACATCGGTCGCTGCCTGGAAGCTCTCCTCAATGTCATGAAGAAGACTCCCCAGTAAATGCCTTACCTCATCCTCGATATCGAGACAGTTCCGGACTACGAGATCTGGACACCCCCGCCGCCACCCCCTCCTCCGCCGGAACCTCCTCCTCACCTTGCCATGGCTCTCGAACCACCCCCGATCTCCCCCCTTCCCCCCGATCTCCCTCCCGAGAGCACCTCCGGTGGAAAGAAACGCGGCCGAGCAGCCTCGCCCAGACCCCCCAAGCCACCCAAGCCACCCAAGCCACCCAAGCCACCCAAGGAAGAGGAAGAGCCCATGGCTCCCCTCTATGCCCAGCGCCCCATCGCCATCGGCTGCCTGCTCCTCGGCAACGACCTCATGCCTATCCGGCTCGGATGCATCGGAGCAAAAAAGCACGGCAACGATGACCGTAAGATCTTGAGTGACTGGGCCGACTACATGGCCCGCGAGCGGCCCGTCATCGTCAGCTGGAACGGACGCGGTTTCGACCTCCCCGTGCTCATGCTCAGATCTTTTCGCTGGGGTATCCCCCTGCGCTGGTATTTCGCCGAGAAGAACTATCGCTACCGCTACTCCGAGGACAACCACATCGACCTCATGGATGTCATGAGTGACTACGGAGCCGCGGGACGCAAGGGCTTCAAGCTCGACGGCCTGGCCAGGGCCATCGGTCTGCCAGGCAAGTACGGTATCGACGGATCTCTCGTGCAGCGCTACTACGAGGATGGTCGCCTGGATGAAATTGAAACGTACTGCCTCACCGACGTGATCCAGACGAGCTTCGTGTTCCTTCGCTGGCTCCTCGTCAAGGGCAAGATTGAACTGAGCGCATACCAGAGATCAGCCGCTGCGCTCTATGAACACTGCCTCAAGGAGAGCCGCTTCCATTCCTTCGTTGAACTCATCGATCACACGGCTCTTGTCCTCGAATCCCCTCCCATGGAAGACCAGCCACCATCCTCCGATACCTCCGATACCTCCGATACCTCCGATACCTCCGATACCTCCAGTACCTCCAGTACCTCCTCGAACCAGGCCCCCTCTTCTTCGACCAACATCCCCTCCGAGGCTCAATGACCATGCTCACCCGAACCATCAGCGCAGCCCGACGCCGCCCCAGTGAACGTCATGCGGCCAGTCCGCGTTTCATCGTGCGACAAAAAGACCCGGAGCTTCTCTTCCATGAACCAAAAAAGGTCGAGAGATCTGTAGCCAGGAACAGCCAGCCGCCCGAGACCATCTCCGGAACGGTGATGTGCTACTCATGCAGCCTTCCTACCCATCACCTGTTCGTCAAGAGACAGGAAATCAGAGACGTCAAGAAGACTCACCTCTACACGGAACTCATCTACCGGTGTCAGCGCTGCAACACGGAGAGAGTCTGGGGACTCGAAGGCGTCGACCACGCGGCGTGAGAGTCCACCTACCTGGCCCCTGGCCCCCAAAGGAACGCGGCCAACTCATTCCTGCGCCCATGATTAGAAAAAAGGAAATCACCAAATGAAGCGCCCGGTAAATGAAATACCATCCGAAGTCATTCCCATCCAGAAAATCTGGACCTCGACCTCTGCCACGGGGAAGGCTTCCAAGAAAGAGGAAAAAGAAATCGAGACCCTCATCACGGATATCAAGACCAACGGACAGCTCTATCCCATTGTCGTCGTCCGTCGGCCTCTGGAACCAAAGAGTGACTTCGCATTCGATCTGACGGCGGGAAACAAGCGGCTGGAAGCAGCTCGCAGCCTCAAGTGGAAGGAGATCAAGGCCATCATAATCCCATATCCGGATGGGCATGATGATCAGGCCGAGGAGATCATAAGGCGCTTCACCACCATCATCGAGAAGCTCCAGTCGAAATCGATGTCCGACTACGATCTCGCTGAAGCAGCGGTGGAGATGAAGAACAAATATGAGATCAAGGGCGCCGAGTTCGCCCAGGTCCTCGGTCTCTCCCAGGGATACACCTACAACCTGACCAGATGGTACACGACCACTCATCCAGACATCCTTGCTGCCTGGCGCGAAAATCATCCTCTCATCAATCAATCCGAGCTGGAACGAATGAGCCACATGCCCAAGCACGAGGCACTGGCTTACTTCAACAAGCGCATCACCATGAGATCTGCCCCGGACCCGTTTCAGCCTGGCAAGAAATTGAAGAGCAACAATGGCTCATCGACGAACGGTGAAAAGAGGAATCGACGAGCCAGCGAGATCCAGCTGATGAAGCTTCAGGACGCAATCAACGAATCCAACCTCAACGAGGCCGTCAAGGGTCTCTGCCGGAACATAATCAAATTCGCTCTCGGTGCCAGCAAGGATGTGCCAGGCATAACCAACTACCACAAGCTTCCCAAGGTCGTACTCTCCAAGAAATCAACCCGTGCCAACAAGACGGTCCGGGAGACGGCCAGCGCAGCCTAGAGTCAGGCGACAGGTAATAAGAAAGGAACCCCAACGTGCCCATCACTGAAAAAGAGAAGAACCAGCTCATCGAGATCTTGGGAAAGCTCAACACGGACATGGAGCTGATCAGGTTCAGTGGCCTCATCTACAACACGTTCATCCAGGCCAAGCTGCCGAGCGATGCCCTGCTGTTTCTGGGCAAGCAGATCTATGCTGGAGTGCCGTGGGAGAAGATCCCGAACAAGGTCAGAATAATGCTGTTCAAGGCCACCGAGGAATTCACGATCAAGTTCATTCCTCTCGTCTATGAGGTCATTCCGGAGAACCAATCGACTCCTCCCGCGGTCGATGTCAGCCAGGAGATCTCCACTGCCCCGGATGGTCTCCCCGAGTTACCATCGGAATTCCAGATGGAAGCTGCCCATATGGGAGGCAGTGCCGGTACCGGTACACAGACCACTCCTCCAGCCGGCGCCGGTGACGGCAACCTCGTACCCACCGCCACTGCTGATACCACTCCGGCCACCAATCACTCCCAGGAAAAGCGCCGGAAGCAAGGACAACAATCGCAATCGAAAGGACAGGGACAATCATCCTCTGCTCCTTCCGAACCTCCTCCACACCCGGCGTCCTTCCCGAACCTCCCCACACTGGAAGCAGAAGAGGATGACAGCGGACCGGCCCTGAACATGGAAAACGGGGAAATCGTGGAAGTGACGGCTGCCAAACCCGGCAACGGAGAAAGTCGAGAAGGCAAGAAGAAAAAGCCGCACAACGCCGGTCACGAATCGCAGAGCAGCCGTGATCCTGGTGAACCTCCCCAGGAGTAAACCCGAATCATGAACGACGAGATCAAGCTCAAGAACAACATGACGGTGGGAACCGTCTTCACCGATGCCTCTCATCATCCACAGCGTCGGCGGGTGAAGTTTGTACCGGTCTCCCGTACGAGAGATGAACGCGGCAACGACATCGTCGTGGACAATACCAGCTGGGTAGGTGAATACCCCATCCTCTGGTCGCGACGGGCAGGAGATGGTGAACGTCTCGTGATCATGCTCATCGACGATGAGAAAGGTCTGACGGCTCATGGACGTCTGACCGAGGAAGACTTCCTCAAGCTACCCGAGACGGACATCGAGTGGTGACACGGCACCATGAGCACGATGTACGTGGCCGGTATCTCCTATGAGAAAGAGGATGGAGAATGCGCCCATCCCACCTGCAAGGAGAAGATCAACTGGAAGAAACATGACAAGCCACCCTCCGGATGGGCGCATGTCGTCTTCAACCGCTACAGCAAGAAAGGAGGCTACTCCCAGTCAACCTTCGTGGTCTGTCCCCAGCACACCGTAGGGTTTGGAGATCGCACCCCGAGCTTGCGCAAACGCGCCACGAACCTCATCAGGACTGTCATCGAATCACCCTTCCAGGGCAACATCGAGGCGAACCTGCGCTACCTGCGTGCAGCCATGGCCGACGCCTTCAGACGTCAGGAGGCCCCCTACGCTTCACACGCTCTTTACACGCAACCGGGAGTGCTCGATGACACCAAACCGGAAGAACGCGCTCTCGGCATGGAAGCGGGCTTTCTGTGGGCCGAGGCGGCCCAGAAGATTACCGTCTACACAGATCTCGGCGTCTCACCCGGCATGGAAAGAGGCATCGAGCAGCACAGGGAACAGGGAAAGGTGATCGAGCATCGCAAGCTCTCAGGCTGGTTCGATCTGAGGAACAGGTGAACTCCCCTCGTGCCCCCTCCTCCCGGATTCACCCTGCGAACAGAAGATCGAAACCGCGATACCCATACCAGGAACGAAACCGAGGAGCCGAGCAGAGCCCCGGCTGGCTATACCCGACGCCAGGAGAATGCCCACCGTGGCCAGATACCATCAGGCGCACCCGGGTCCAGCTCTCGGTCCAGGCCAAGGAAAAAAACTCCCAGTAAATCCTCTGGCCCCACTCCCTCTGGCGCCACTCCCTCTTCTTCGGGGAAACCGTCTCGCCCCAGGCCCAGGCAAAGACCAAAAGATCGCCCGCTCGATGTGGGAGCCACGAGTCTCGGCGTGATCACGGTGGTAATGGCACGACCCATGGCCCTGCTCATAGAAGGGGGAGAGACGATGGGCCAGCACTGGATTCCGCGTAGCCAGATACTCGATGGAGAAGACCTCGACCGTCATGCAGAGGAGGGGCAAACAGGCGAACTCTGGGTGCCATCCTGGCTCGCCGACAAGATCCCGTGGTAGAGGCTCGGTTGCGACTATTTTGAATCTGTGTTAAAATAATCCAACAATGAGCGAGAAGACACCGACCAAAGATCATTCATCAGACGCCATAATCCTCGGCGAATTCAGCGACAGACATCCGGCAACCTTGAACCTCCCCACCCTGCTTCGAAGCCACCTCCTGCTTCAGGCGGCATCGGGTGGAGGCAAGAGCCGGGCCCTGCGGCGCCTTTGCGAACAGAGCTTCAGTCGAGTCCCGATCGTGGTCATAGACCCGGAAGGAGAGTTCTCCAGCCTACGGGAGAGATATGACTTCCTCCTCATTGGTCCCGGAGGAGAGACGCCCGCTGACATCCGTACAGCCAGCCTCCTCGCTCACAAGCTGCGTGAACTACGGGTCTCCGCCGTTTGCGATCTGTTCGAAATGGAGGAGGAAGAGAGACACCTCTGGTTACGTGATTTCCTCATGGGCATGCTCAACACTCCCCGCAGCCTGTGGGGAAACGTCCTCATCATGATCGATGAAGCCCAGCTCTTTGCCCCGGAAAAAGGAGAAGAGCCCTCACCCGCCGGGCGAGCCATGAAGAAGGCCGCCATGCTGGGCCGGAAAAGAGGCATGGGACTCGTCATTGCCACCAATCGCATTGGAATCACGGACAAGACCGTGATCGCACAGTGCCAGAACTTCGTCATAGGAAAGACCCGCCTCGACATCGACCAGGAGAGATCTGCCCGAGCCTTTGGTTTGCACCGCAAGGCCCGCGATACCTTCGTGGAAGAAATCAAACGACTCTCGCCCGGCTGGTTCTTTGCTCAGGGTCCGGCCATCTCCGACGATCGCACCTTGATTCACTTCGGTGACGTCTTCACCACTCACCCTGAACCCGGCGACACCAGGCACCTTGCCGAACCACCTCCCACTCCCGAGGAGATAAGACACCTCCTCCCCCAGCTCGCCGACCTTCCCAGGGAAGCCGAAGAAACCCGCAAGGTGTCCTCCTCCTCCACGACTGCAACGACTGCCAGCCACCACCGGAGCGCCGAATCACCGACCGTGGTCGAGAGAATAGTGGAGAAATACGTCGAGGTTCCTCTCCTCGACAGGACTCAGATGGACTCCCTTGAAAACATGGCCGTCTCGCTCCGCCCCCTTCTTGCTGCCCTCACTCACCGCCTCGATCAGGTCGAAGCAAAGATGAAGAGCCTGTCACCACCACCACCACCACCACCACCCGGCACATCGAACAACAACCATCCTGATGGCAAAACCAATCCCAGGGAACCAGCAGTCTTCCACCCTGTACCTCATACTACCGAGCCCGAGCCTTCTCAGCTCGAATCTTCTCCGCTCGAACCTCTCCCCTCTCATCCTTCCTCCCTCATCAAGGTCTTCGACCCCGAGAAGAACCAGTACACACGACTAATCTTGGGTGAACGCACCATCCTCGCCCATCTCACCCTCAGGTACCCGAGGGGATACACGAAGGCTCAGCTCGCCACCCTGGCCGGCTACAACCCCCATGGAGGTGGCTACAACAACGCTCTCGGACACCTGCGCAAACTGGGGCTCATCGAGCGAGACAACGAGAACCACGTCATCACGAACAATGGCCGGACACTCTTCCCCCATCCTCCACGGCCTCTATCAAGCGAGGACATCCTCACTCTATGGTGCGGCAAGCTCACCGGTCGGGCAAAAGAGATGTTGCATTGCCTCTATCAGATCCGAGGAACAGCCAATCCGTACATGACTGTCGAAGCTCTGGCCAGGCACGTCAAGATGGACCGTCATGGAGGAGGCTTCAACAACTACATGGGAGATCTCCGCTCGAACGGTCTCATCATGAAGGGCCCTGGCGGTTATCGAATCTCGGAGATGTTTCTCCCGTGATGACAAGGGGAGATCACGTCATCCTCTGGCTCATCAATGCCTTGATCTGGGGCGAGATAATCTATGGCCTCGGCCTCGGTGGCCTCTACCACCTCGAACGCACCCGGCGCAGGAACCTGGAAAAGCGCCTCAAACAGGTCATCGATCAGATGGATATCGAAGCCGCATTCACCCGTGCATTCGAGATCATGGAGCAGTACCTTGGAGGCATCAGTCGTATAAGCTGCAAGACAGTGAAAGATGGCTCACACGTCATCCACGTCCATTGCCTGCATTGCCAAAAAGAGAACAGACTCGGCAAGGGATTGAAGGGGGCTCACTGCGGTCAGTGCAAGAGGCTCCTCAGCGAGCCCCCGGTAAGCTACGCTGGCAGTCACCAGGTGGAGGCAACGAAGAAGCTTGTCAACTGACAAACCCTCCGGCACCCCTGGTGATGAAGAACCCTCCGACGCCGGTGATGAAGAACGTGACAGCGACAGCGACGATGATCGTGATACCGAGGAGAACCCTCTCCCTCCCCGGCATGACACTGACGATGATGCCCCCTCTGGCATGCCCACGCATCTCCGTGAGGTCCCTGACTACTACAAGGAAGCGCTCGCCTACCGGGAAGCCTTCCGTCGACTGGGATTCCCCTCAGAGCAAATCTTCATCCTGGTCCAGCAGCTGAGAGACACTGCGGGATTCGTCTCCATCGGTATGGAGCTGCGACACCCGGGCCCACCCTTCCTCAAGAAGTTCCTCTGTGACGTGGCCATTGTTCGGGACAACCCGGAACACCTCGAAGTGCTGTGGCGCCGCGCCGTCATCCTCTGGAGCAACAACGCCACCAGCAATGAAGAACGCGATGAGGTCTGGAACCGGTCGCACGTGAAGAAGAACCTCCTTCTCCTT
>Ga0335082_10001635_pt1 | contig 23936 bp, 25 predicted proteins | sample Lox_Sample_41_FD_206718 | JGI IMG/M metagenome (GOLD analysis project Ga0335082, IMG submission 206718) | Soil microbial communities from Loxahatchee National Wildlife Refuge, Florida, United States - Lox_Sample_4.1 | ecosystem: Environmental > Terrestrial > Soil > Wetlands | place: USA...
AGGCCGCCATCGTTGGCGGCCTCAGTCATTTGATTGACCTCAGTTGGTGGCCCAAAGCCCGCATTGCGTTCATCCTCATAAATGTCCGCTTGCGGAAGACACGTGGACAACCTGGCCAGCTATCCTCACCACTTCTTATACTTCAACCGATGCGGAATGCCGCCGTCCCCCACCCGCCGCATCTTGTCGGCCTCGTCGTCCCCGCACGTTGCCCGCCCGCGCCGCTTCCTTCTATAAATGCGGCCCCATGCCGCTCGAACGCCCGTCCGCCCTGACCCTCGACCTGCCCGGCCTGCTCGGTGGATTCCGCGGCGTCTATCTCGCCAATGCGGTGGCCGGCTTTCTGTTCGCCGCGTCCGCGCCGGTGGCGATCATCCTGACGGCGGGCGCCGCCGGCCATCTCGCCGAAGCCGACATCGCCTCGTGGCTGTTCGGCTGCTTCTTCATCAATGGGCTGATCTCGCTCGGCTTCTGTCTCGCCTACCGCCAGCCGCTGGTGTTCTTCTGGACCATTCCGGGCACCGTGCTGGTCGGCCAGGCGCTCGGCCACCTGAGCTTCGCGCAGGTGATCGGCGCCTATTACGCCACCGGCCTCTTGATGCTGGTCCTCGGCCTCAGCGGCTGGATGCGCAAATGCATGGACCTGCTGCCGATGCCGATCGTGATGGCGATGGTCGCCGGGGTGTTCCTGCAGTTCGGCCTCAATCTCATCTTCGCGATCCGCGACGGCTTCGTCATCGCGGCGCCGATGACGGCGGTGTTCGTGCTGCTGTCGGCCGTGCGCGCGCTCGGCCGCGTCATGCCGCCGCTGATCGGCGCCCTCATCATCGGAATTATCGTCATCGTCCTGTCGGGCAGCTTCGACATGGGCGGCGCGGCAGCGTCCGTCGTCGCGCGGCCCAATCTTTACGCGCCGGAATTTTCCGGCGCCGCGATGGTGGAGCTGGTGCTGCCGCTCGCCATCACCGTGCTGGCGGCGCAGAATGCGCAAGGCTTCGCCGTGCTCGAGGCCGCGGGGCACAAGCCGCCCGTCAACACGGTCACGGCGGCGTGCGGCATCGGCTCGCTGATCGCGGCCGCGGTCGGCACGGTGTCGACCTGCCTCACCGGTCCGGTCAACGCCATCCTGGCGAGCGCCGGCGCCAAGGAGAAGCACTACGCCGCCGGCGTCATGGTCGCGCTGCTGGCGCTGGCGTTCGGGATTTTCTCGCCGCTTTTCACCCACTTCATGCTGGCGACGCCCAAGGCCTTCATCGCCACGCTGGCTGGGCTTGCTTTGGTACGCATCCTCGAGCGCGCCTTCACCGTCTCCTTCAAGGGCGGCTTCACTCTCGGCGCCACCGTCACTTTTCTCGTCACCGTGGCCAATGTCTCGATCCTGTCGATCGGCGCCCCGTTCTGGGGCCTGGTCATCGGCTTTGCCGTGTCCTGGGTGCTGGAAAAATCCGATTTCGATCTCATCGCCGCGAAATAGGACGGCGTTGTTCGCGGCGTGAGGTTGGAGATGGCTACCGGCTGAACTTCTTGTACTTGAGCCGGTGCGGAATGACCGAGTCCGTCCCCAGCCGGCGCATCTTGTCCTTCTCGTAGTCCTGGAAGTTGCCCTCGAACCACTCGACATGGCTGTCGCCCTCGAAAGCGAGCATGTGGGTGGCGATGCGGTCGAGGAACCAGCGGTCGTGGCTGATGATCACGGCGCAGCCGGCAAAATCCTCCAGCGCCTCCTCGAGCGCGCGCAGCGTGTCGACGTCGAGATCGTTGGTCGGCTCGTCGAGCAGCAGCAGGTTGGCGCCGGATTTGAGCATCTTGGCGAGATGCACGCGGTTGCGCTCGCCGCCCGACAGCGTGCCGACCTTCTTCTGCTGGTCGGCGCCCTTGAAGTTGAACGAGGCGCAATAGGCGCGCGAGTTCATCTCGCGCTTGCCGAGCAGAATCATGTCGTTGCCGCCGGAGATTTCCTCCCATACCGTCTTCTTGCCGTCGAGCGCGTCGCGCGACTGGTCGACGTAGCCGAGGTGGACGCTGTCGCCGATCTTGATGGTGCCTTTGTCGGGCTTGTCCTGGCCGGTGATCATGCGGAACAGCGTGGTCTTGCCGGCGCCGTTCGGGCCGATGACGCCGACGATGCCGCCGGGCGGCAATTTGAAGGTGAGATCGTCGATCAGCAGGTTGTCGCCGAAGCCCTTGGTCAGATGCTCGAAGTCGACGACGTTCTGCCCCAGCCGCTCGGCCACCGGAATGGTGATCTGCGCCACCTGGTTGACCTTGGCGTTGGCGATCTTGAGCAGGTCCTCGTAGCGCTGGTAGCGCGCCTTCGATTTGGCCTGCCGCGCCGAGGGCGACGCCGACACCCATTCCTGCTCGCGCGCCAGGGTTCGTTGACGGGCCTCGTCCTCGCGGCTCTCCTGCTCCATGCGCTTCTGCTTCTGCGACAGCCACGAGGTGTAATTGCCCTCGTAGGGAATGCCGCGGCCGTGGTCGAGCTCGAGGATCCAGCCGGTGACGTTGTCGAGGAAGTAGCGGTCGTGGGTGACGATCAGGATGGCGCCCGGATAATTGCGCAGATGGCCTTCCAGCCAATTGACGCTTTCGGCGTCGAGATGGTTGGTCGGCTCGTCGAGCAGCAGAAGATCGGGTTGATCGAGCAGCAGCCGGCACAGCGCGACGCGGCGTTTCTCGCCGCCCGACAGTTTGGCAATATCGGCATCGTCCGCCGGGCAGCGCAGCGCGTCCATGGCGAGGTCGACCTGGCTGTCGAGGTCCCACAGGTTCTTGGAATCGATCTCGTCCTGGAGCTTCGCCATCTCGTCGGCGGTCTCGTCGGAATAGTTCGAGGCGATCTCGTTGTAGCGGTCGAGCAGCGCCTTCTTGGCGGCGACGCCCTCCATGACGTTCTCGCGCACGGTCTTCTTGGGATCGAGTTGAGGCTCCTGTTCGAGGTAGCCGACGCGGGCGCCCTCGGCGACCCAGCCCTCGCCCGAGAAATCCTTGTCGATGCCGGCCATGATGCGCAGCAGCGTCGACTTGCCGGAGCCGTTGACGCCGAGCACGCCGATCTTGGCGTCCGGGTAGAAGGACAAATGGATGTTGTCCAAGACCTTCTTGGCCGGCGGATAGGTCTTGGACAGACCCTGCATGTGATAGATAAATTGGCGGCCGTTCATGTAAGCCCTCGTTAATCCGGCGAATCCGCGTCGTCCGCGCTGCAAGCGCCGCGTTACGCGATGTCGGGAAATGCGCCGCTGATGTAGCGGCGGCAACCGGCAATGGCAAGTTGGCGGCGGCCTATCGACCGGCGGTAAAACTCTGGAAACGCTGTTTACGATTTCCGCGCGACATCGCCGCGGCCCTACCCCATCTTAACCCTCGGCGGGCCATCATGACATGAACCTGGGCGCGTCAGCTGGCGACCCATGGATAAGCGGGCGGAAGGCGCCCGCGAAATAGCGGGGTTAGTGTCATGGGACGAGCGATTGCAGCCATTTCCGGTTCGGCCGTTGCCCTGCTGCCCCGTCCGTTCGTCCTGTTCAAATCCGCCCTCCTCGGCTTCTGGCATGAAATGACCCGCGACATGGGCGGCCCGTACCGGCCCGAGCGTCATTACATGCGCGGCCCCGGCCCGAAATACCGGGCCAAGCACGGCCTGCCGCCGCTCTGATCCATACGCACGATCTTGTCCGAAAACCGGTTCCCACTTTTCGGGATCATACGGTAACCCCCTATCTTTTCGACCGACCGGCTCTAAATTGGCGCCCCGGTAAAGTTCCGGGTGAGCCAAGGAGCGGGTGCGTATGGTTAAGGCAGCCATTCTCGACGACTATCAGAACGTCGCGTTGAAACTCGCCGACTGGTCGCCGGTCGCAAAAGACATCGACATCACGGTTTTCAACAAGCCGTTTGCCGGCCCCGAGGAAGCGATCAAGGCGCTGCAGGGCTTCGCCATCGTCGTCGGCATGCGTGAGCGCACGCCCTTCCCGCGCAAGGTGATCGAGGCGTTGCCCGACCTGAAGCTCCTGATCACCACCGGCGCCCGCAACAATTCCTTCGACGTCAAGGCGGCGGCCGACCGCGGCATTCCGGTCTGCGGCACCGGCGGCTTCGGCAATCCGACCGCCAGTATCGCCATCGGGCTGATGCTGGAACTGACGCGCCATATCGGCTTCGAGAACGCCCGCATGAAGGCCGGCGCGCCCTGGCAGATCACCATGGGCGAGGATGTGGAAGGCATGACGCTCGGCACGCTCGGGCTCGGCAAGCTCGGCCAGCGCGTCTCGAATATCGCCAAGGCGCTCGGCATGAAGGTCATCGCCTGGAGCCCGAATCTGACGCCGGAAAAAGCGAAGGAAGCGGGCGTCGACTACGTTGCCAAGGACGACCTGTTCCGCAACGCCGACGTGCTGACCATTCACGTCGTGCTCGGCGACCGCTCGCGCGGGCTGGTCGGCGTGCGCGAACTCGGGCTGATGAAGAAGACCGCCTATCTGGTCAATACGTCGCGCGGGCCGATCGTCGACGAGAAGGCGCTGATCGCGGCGCTCAATGCGAAATCGATCGCCGGCGCCGGCCTCGACGTGTTCGACGTCGAGCCGCTGCCGCTCGATCATCCGTTCCGCAAGATGGACAACGTCGTGCTCACCCCGCATCTCGGCTATGTCAGCGAGCGGAACTACCGCGTTCTGTATACCGGCGTGGTCGAGGACATCCGCGCCTGGCTCGACGGCAAGCCAATCCGGGTGATCGAGGCGAAGTGACATTGATCCGTTCGTCCCCGCGCAAGCGGGGACCTAGGGCCACATCGCAAACGTGTCGATTTTTCGCCCCTGGATTCCCGCTTACGCGGGAATGAACGGGATTGGACTAAAGCCCCAGCAGCTTCGCCGCGTTGTTATAGGCGATGTCCGCGCGCAAGGGCTCCTCAAGCGGCACCGTGTCGATGAACTCGCAACCCGGCCAGTCGAACGGATAGTCGGCCGAGAACATGACGTGGTCGCGCCCCAGCGCGTCGAGCGAGCAGCGCAGCGGCGGCAGGTCGTACATGCCCGACGTCGTCACCCAGACATTTTCTTTCAGGTATTGCGACGGCGGCTTCGGCAGGTTCCAGCCGTAAGGCGCCGAGCGGCTGTCGAAGCGCCAGAGCTGAAACGGCAGCGTCTCGCCGAGATGGCCGAGGATGAGCTTGGCCTTGGGATAGCGGTGGAACACGCCGCCGCAGATGATGCGCAGCGCGTGCGAGCCGGTCTCGACGCCCCAGCCCCACATCGGCCGCGCCAGCACATTGTAGCCTTCGATCGACTTCAACGGCGCCGGCGGGTCCGCCGGGTGCAGATAGATCGGCGCGCCCAGGTCGGCCGCGCGCTCCCAGAACGGATCGTAGGAGCGGTCGTCGAGATATTTGCCGTTGGTGTGGCCGTCGATCATGGCGCCGAGGAATTTGAGATCGCGCATACAGCGCTCGAGCTCGGCGGCGGCCGCTTTCGCATCTTGCATGGCCAGATGGGCAAAGCCCGAGTAGCGGTCCGGCTTCTTCTCCACTTCCTTGGCGAGAAAATCGTTCGAGGCCCGCGCGTTGCGGACGGCGGTCGCGGTATCGCGCTCGGCCTGGACGCCGGGACCGGCAATCGCCAGCACCATGCGGGCGATGCCGGTTTTCTCCATCATTTCCGAGCGCCGGTCGCCGAAATCGGTGAGGGCCGCGTAGAGCTGCGCGGTTTTCGCCGGCGCGACGTCGACCATGGTCGGTCGCCAATAAGACTCGGTAGCGGGGTCGATGAAGTGCTCTTCGAGCGCGATCTTCTTGACCATTGGCGTCTCCTCACCCGCTGCGGATTTTTTTTTGAAAGACCTGTACCGCATATTGGGCTATCGTGTACCATGATGCAAGGCGGACCGGATGCCGCGCCAGTATCGAGTCGTCGATGAACCGCCACGTCACCAACGATAAAAGCCAGGTGCAGGTGATCGCGCGCGCCGCCACCATTCTGCGCGCGCTGGAAGACGAGAACGCGGGCTTGAGCCTTGGCCAGATCGCGCAGCGCGTGAATCTCGCGCGTTCGACCGTGCAGCGCATCGTCGCCGCGTTGGAAACCGAAAAGCTGGTGATCGCGGCGACGCCGAACGGCCGCGTGCGGCTCGGGCCGACCATCCTGCGGCTGGCGGCGTCGGTGCGCAGCGACTTCATCGCGCTGGCGCGGCCGTTCCTCGAGCGCCTGAGCGAGGAGCTGCACGAAACCGTCGATCTCTCGACCGTAGGCAAGGACCATCTGGTGTTCATCGACCAGGTGATCGGGCCGCAGCGCCTGCGCACGGTGTCGGCGGTGGGCGAGACCTTCCCGCTCTACTGCACCGCCAACGGCAAGGCTTATCTCGCGCAGCTCAGCGACGCGGCCATCGAGACGCTGATCGGCCGCACCTACGAAGCACGCACGCCGAAGACGCACACGCGTCTCGATACGTTGCTGGCGGACATCAAGGTGGCGCGCCGCAGCGGCGTCGCCTTCGACCGCGAAGAGCACACGCTCGGCATCTGCGCCGCCGGCGTCGCGCTGCAGGATCCGCTCGGCAATGCGGTGGCCATCTCGGTGCCGGTGCCGAGCCAGCGTTTCCAGGACCAGCAGGCGCTGATCGCCGAACGGCTGCTCGCCACCAAACGCGCCATGGAGATGCGCATGAGCTCTGCCGCCGCCTGACGATCTCGCGGCAACACCGATCGAAACACGCGAAACGAAACTAAGGGAGGATGCCGTGGCCAAAAAAATTCGCGGCGTGATGTTCGAGGAAAACCTCAAAAACAGCATGGGGCTGGAGTTCTACAACCTGTCCCACCGCTTCGGCTATCAGTCGCCGAACTGGCCGTATTTCGAGGACGTCAAGATCGAGCGCATCCACTACATGGCGAAGTCTGGCGTGCTGTCGCAGCGCATCACCACCTCGATGCACAATACCACGCATATCGACGCGCCGGCGCACGTCATTCAGGGCACGCCGTTCATCGACGAGGTGCCGCTGCCGCACTTCTTCGGCTCCGGTATCGTAGTGTCGATCCCCAAGGAGAAGTGGGAGCCGATCACCGGCGACGATCTCGAAAAAGCCTGCGGCAAGATCGTGCGGCCGCGCGACGTGGTGATCGTCAATACCGGCTGGCACAAGTTCTACGAGGACTCTGAGGACTATTTCTGCCGCGCGCCCGGCTTCGTGCCCTCGGCCGGCGAATGGTTCGTCAAGAAGAAGGTCAAGGTGGTCGGCCACGACACGCAAGCTAACGATCATCCGCTTGCCACTGCCATCGGCCCGCACCGCAACGGTCCCTTGCACCCTCACTTGGCCGAGGAATACCGCGAGTGGTCCGGCGGCCGCGACTGGAAGGACGATCACCCAGAGTGGGAGCCGGTGCACCGCATCCTGTTCAGGAACGGCATCATGGGCATCGAGAACGTCGGAGGCGACATCGACAAGGTGACCGGCAAGCGCGTCACCTTCGCCTATTTCCCCTGGAACTGGGACCGCGGCGACGGCTGCATCGTGCGGCTGGTCGCGATCCTCGACCCGAAGCAGAAATTCCGCATCGAGAAGGGGAGCAGATTCTAATGCACGTCAAACGGTTCAACGACGCCAAGGCCTACGACGCGCCCAATCATCGCGATTCCACCTCGCTGCGCCTGTTCGGCGCCGAAGCCGGCGGCACCAAGGGTCTCGTGTTCGGCTATTCGCATTTCCTGCCCGGCGGCGGCGCCGGCCCGGACGCCTCGCCACCGGAGAAGGTCTATTTCGTGCTGCGCGGTGAACTGACCGTGATCGTCAACGGCAAGGAGACCGTGCTGAAGGCGAACGATTCCTGCGTGATCGAACCGAACGAAATGCGCGAGATCGTCAACCGCGGCAACGAGGTCTGCTCGATCGTCGTCGCCGTGGCGATGCCGCCGAAATGACACCGAAGGCGTCATGCCGGGCATGACAAAAGAAAAGACGAGGAGCATTCAATGTCCGAAGCCTTCTTGAAAAATCCGCTCGGCCTGTTCGACGTCAAGAGCAAGGTCGCCGTCGTCACCGGCGCATCGGGCGCCTTCGGCGCGCTGGCGGCCAAGACGCTGGCCGGCGCCGGCGCCAATGTCGTACTGGCGGGCAGCAAACAGGACGAGCTGAAAAAAGTCGCCGCCGAATGCGCCGAGCTTGGCGGCAAGACCGAGATCGTCGCCCTGCGCCCAAGCTCCGAAGAAAACTGCGACAAGATCGTCAAGGCCGCGGTCGACGCATTCGGCCGGCTCGACATTCTGGTGGTCGCCTCTGGCCTCAACAAAGTGGCCAAGATCGTCGACCTCAAGCCGCAGGAATTTCTCGACGTGATGGACGCCAACGTCACCCAGTCGTGGCTGATGGCGCGCGCCGCCGGCAAGCAGATGCTCAAGCAAGGCCAGGGCGGCAAAGTGATCCTCACCTCTTCGGCGCGCGGTCTGCTCGGCCATCCGGCCGGCTACACCGCCTATTGCGCGTCGAAATCGGCGGTCGACGGCATCACCAAGGCGTTGGGCTGCGAATGGGGCGAACAGGGCATCACCGTCAACGCGCTGGGGCCGACCGTCTTCCGCTCGCCGCTCACCGCCTGGATGTACGAGGACACCGAGCGCGCGCAGACCGTGCGCAAGGGCTTCCTCGCGCGCGTGCCCAAGGGCCGCCTCGGCGAGCCGGAGGATCTCGCCGGGCCGCTCTTGTTCCTCGCCTCGAAGGCGTCGGACTTCTACACCGGCCACATCCTCTACGCCGACGGCGGCTACACGGCGGGATAAGCCATGGCCAAAGCCCGCATCGCGGTGGTCGGCGCCGGCCTGATGGGCCACGGCATCGCCCAGGTGTTCGCTCTCGCCGGCCATGACGTGACGATCTATGACTCGGTGATGGCGAGCCTCGACAGCGCCAAATCGCGCATCCTCGCCAACCTGAAAGACCTCGGCGACGATCAGCGCGCCGTCGAACGCGTGACGCCGGTGCCGCATCTGGCGACAGCGGTGCGCGAGGCCGACTACGTGGTCGAGGCGGTGCTGGAGGACCTGCCGCTCAAGCAGAAACTGTTCGCCGAGATCGAGAAACACGTGCGGCCGGACACCATCCTCGCCAGCAACACCTCGGTCATCCCGATCACCAAGATCATGAAGGGCCTCAAACGGCGCGACCGCGCGCTCGGTACCCACTGGTGGAACCCGCCGTTTTTGGTGCCGCTGGTCGAGGTGATCGAGACACAATGGACCAGCCCCGCGACCGTCGATTTCACCATGAAATTGCACGCCGCCGCCGGCAAGAAACCGGCACACGTGAAGAAGGACGTGCCGGGCTTCATCGGCAACCGCCTGCAACACGCGCTGTGGCGCGAGGCCATTGCGCTGGTCGAGCACGGCATCTGCGACGCCGAAACCGTCGACAATGTCATCAAGGCATCGTTCGGCCGTAGGCTGGCGGCGCTCGGTCCCTTGGAAAACGCGGACATGGTCGGCACCGATCTGACGCTGGCGATCCACAAATTCGTGCTGCGCGACATCGACAGCCGGCCTGGCCCCTCGCCCTATCTGAAAAAGCTGGTGAAGGCCGGCAAGCTCGGCTTCAAGTCGGGCGAAGGCTTCCGCAAGTGGAGCCCCGCGCAGCAGCAGACACTCCGCTTGAAAGTGATGCAGCATCTAAAAAAAGCGCGCGCCCAAGACACGTAAATAAACCGCGTGCAATGGAGGAGACGATGACCGACAGCAAGACGATTTCCCGTCGCACTCTGGTCAAGACCGGCCTCGGCGCCCTGGCCGCACCAACGGTGCTGCGCGTCATACCGGCGAACGCGCAATCGCAGGTGATCAAGATCGGCCACGTCTCGCCGAAAACCGGGCCGCTCGCCGGTTTCGGCGAAGCCGACGGCTACATTCTCGAACAGGTGCGCGGCATTCTCGCCAAGGGCCTTGTCAGCGGCGGCAAGACCTACAAGGTCGAGATCATCTCCAAGGACAGCCAGTCGAACGCCAGCCGCGCCTCGGAAGTGGCAAGCGAACTGATCCTCGGCGACAAAGTCAACCTGATCGTCGCTTCGGCGACGCCGGACACCACCAACCCGGTCGCCGATCAGGCCGAGGTCAATGAGATGCCCTGCGTGACCACCAACTGTCCGTGGCAGCCTTATTTCTTCGGCCGCAAGGGCGACCCGAAGAAGGGCTTCACCTGGACCTATCATTTCTTCTGGGGCCTCGAAGACGTCATCGGCGCGTTCCTCGCGCTATGGGACGAATTGCCGACCAACAAGGTGGTCGGCGGCCTGTTCCCCAACGACGCCGACGGCAATGCCTGGGGCGACCCGAAGCTCGGCCTGCCGCCCGCGCTCGCCGCAGCCGGCTACAAGCTGCTCGACCCCGGCCGCTATCAACTGATGAACAACGACTTCACCTCGCAGATTTCGGCGTTCAAAGCGGCCGGCGCGCAGATCGTCACCGGCAACATGATTCCGCCCGACTTCGCGACGTTCTGGTCGCAGGCCGCGCAGCAGGGCTTCAAACCGAAGATCGTCACCATCGGCAAGGCGCTGCTCTTCCCCTCGGTCATCGAATCGCTGGGCGAGCGCGGCAACGGCCTCACCAGCGAAATTTGGTGGACGCCGCATCATCCGTTCAAGTCGAGCCTCACCGGCCAGAGCGCGCAGCAACTCACCGATGGCTACACCAAGGCAACCAATCGGCCATGGACGCAGCCGATCGGCTTCCAGCACGCTCTGTTCGAGGTGGCGATTGACGTGCTCAAGCGCGCCAAGAATCCGCACGACCCGAAGGCCGTGCTGGATTCGATCGTCGCCACCAACTACAACTCGATGGTCGGGCACATCCAGTGGACCGGGCAGCCGGTGAAGAACGTCACCAAGACGCCGCTGGTCGCCGGGCAATGGCAGCGCAAGAACGGCAAGTTCGACTTGGTGATCGCTGAGAACAAGACCGCGCCGGAGATTCCGGTCGGAGGCAAGCTGCAGCCGATCTCCTGATCGTAATCGACTCCATGGCCCCGATCCTCGCGCTGGATAACATCTCGAAGCGGTTCGGGGCTGTTGTCGTAGCCGACAGCATCGGGCTCGAGCTGGCCGAGGGCGAGGCGCTCGGCATCATCGGCCCGAACGGCGCCGGCAAGACCACGCTGTTCGGCATCGCCACCGGCACCGTCGCGCCCAACGCCGGCCGCGTCGTCTATGCCGGCGAGGACATCACCCGCCTGCCGCCGGAACGGCGCTGTCGCAAAGGCATCGCGCGCTCGTTTCAGATTCCGCAGCCGTTTTCCGGCATGACTGTGTTCGAGAACGTGGTGGTGGCCGCGGCTTTTGCCGGCAACTCAAGCGAAGCATCGGTTTACGATTCCTGCGCCGATCTGCTCGGCCGCTGCGGTCTCGCCGACAAAGCCAACCGGCGCGCTGGTCGTCTCACTTTGCTCGATCGCAAGCGGCTTGAGCTCGCGCGCGCGCTGGCGACTTGTCCGCGCGTTTTGCTGCTCGACGAGGTCGCCGGCGGCTTGACCGAGCACGAATGCGCGACGCTGGTCGCGCTGATCAAGGACGTGCGCGCCAGCGGCGTGTCGATCGTGTGGATCGAGCACGTCGTGCACGCGCTGCTCGCAACCGTCGACCGCCTGCTGGTACTGCACGGCGGCAAATTCATCGCCGAGGGTGAGCCGCACGCGGTGATCAAGAGCCCGCAGGTGGCGGAGATCTACATGGGGATCGAGGCCGATGCCTGAGCCCCTCCTCGACGTCCGCGGCATCGACGCCTTCTACGGCGACTTCCAGGCGTTGTTCGGCGTGTCGCTGCGCGTCGAGCCGGGCGAGGTGGTGGCGGTGATCGGCGCTAACGGCGCCGGCAAATCGACGTTGCTCAAAACCATCGCCGGCATGATGGCGCCGCGTCGCGGCGACATCTTGTTCGACGACGCGCCAATCGGCGGCGCCCCGGCTTTCGACGTGCTCAAGCGCGGTATCGCGCTGGTGCCGGAAGGGCGGCGGCTCTTTCCCTCGCTGACCGTCGAGGAAAATCTCTTGATCGGCGGCCAGTGCAAGCGTCCCGGCCCATGGACGCTTTTGCGCGTCTACGAACTCTTTCCTGTCCTCGCCGAACGCCGGCACCTGCCCGCGCCGGCGCTGTCCGGCGGGCAGCAGCAGATGGCGGCAATCGCCCGCGCGCTGATGTCGAACCCGCGTCTTTTGCTGTGCGACGAGATCAGCCTCGGCCTCGCGCCCATCGTGGTCCGTGACATCTACGCGCAGCTGCCGGCGATCGCAGCCGAAGGCCTGTCGCTCATAGTCGTAGAACAAGATATCGCGCAGGCGCTGAAAGCTGCGCGCCATGTTTATTGCCTCCAGGAAGGCCGCATCGCGCTGCAGGGCGCGGCGCGCGAACTGACGCGCGAGTTGATCTCGGCGGCGTATTTCGGAGTGTGATGGCGATGCAGTGGCTCAACGTCATCCTGCAAGGCGTTCTGATCGGCGGGCTCTACGCCATGTTCGCCGCCGGCCTGTCGCTGATCTTCGGCGTCATGCGGCTCGTCAACATCGCGCACGGTGACCTGATCGTGCTGGCCGCCTATGTCGCCCTCACGGTGACGCAGGCGCTTGGCATCGATCCTCTCACCTCGCTGTTGCTGGTTGTGCCGATTATGGCGCTGCTCGGCTACGCGCTGCAACGCGGCCTGCTCAATTTCACCTTGGGCGACGATCTATTGCCGCCGCTGCTCGTCACCTTCGGCCTCTCCATCATCATCCAGAATGGACTGCTCGAATGGTTCACCGCCGACAGCCGCAAGCTGCAGGCCGGCGCCATCGAGATTCAGACCTTCCAGGCGCTTGAAGGCGTCTGGGTCGGCGTGCTGCCGCTTATCCAGTTCGCCGTCGCGGTCGCGGTGATCGCGGGGCTACAGGCGCTGTTCTATTACACACCGCTCGGCCGCGCCTTCCGCGCCACGTCGGACGATCAGGCGGTGGCCCAATTGATGGGCCTCGACACCCGCCACGTCTTCGCCATGGCGATGGCGCTGTCGCTCGCCGTCGTCGCCATCGCCGGCGTGTTCCTGGCGGTGCGCGCCAATTTCGATCCGTCGATCGGGCCGGCGCGGCTGATCTTCGGCTTCGAGGCGGTAATCATCGGCGGCCTCGGCAACATGTGGGGCACGCTCATCGGCGGCATCGTCCTCGGCGTGTCTCAGGCGGTCGGCGCGCAGATCGACCCGGGCTGGCAGGTGCTCGCGGGCCATATTGTCTTCCTCATTATCCTGGCGGTGCGGCCGCAGGGCCTGTTTCCCAAGGTGTCGGGATGACCCAAGGAAAATACCAAGTCGAGCACGCCACACGTTCGAGCCGGATCGGCGTCGCGCTGATTGCAGTCGCTTTAGTCGTGTTCACGCTGGCGCCGTTATGGGGCGACCGGCAGACGCTGCGCCTGCTCGCCGAAATTTTCACCTTCGTTGCCCTGGCGAGCCTGTGGAACTTGCTCGCCGGCTACGCCGGATTGGTCTCGGTCGGCCAGCAGGCCTTTGTCGGCCTCGGCGGCTATCTCTTGTTCGCGCTGGTGATCCTCGCCGGCGCGCACCCGATCGCGGCGATCTTCATCGCCGGGCCGATCGGCGCGCTGGTCGCAGTCCCCGTGGCGGCGCTGATCTTCCGCCTGCGCGGTGCTTATTTCGCCATCGGCACTTGGGTGGTGGCGGAAGTGTTCCGCCTGCTCGCCTCGCAGATCTCCGTGCTTGGCGGCGGCTCCGGCATCAGCCTGCCGGCCGCGGCGGTGATCGCCATGGCGCCGAGCCGGCAGATGCGCGAGTTCGAAATCTATTGGCTGGCGCTGGCGCTGACTGTCGCCGTGCTCGGCATCATCGTCGCATTGCTGCGCTCGCGCCACGGCCTTGCGCTCACCGCCATTCGCGACAACGAACTGGCGGCACAAAGCAATGGCATCGACGTTGCCCGCATCAAGTTGATCGTCTATGTGCTGACCGGCTTCGGCACGGCGATGATCGGGGCATTGATCTTCCTGATGAAGCTGCGCATCTCGCCGGACACCGCCTTCAGCGTCAACGACTGGACCGCCTTCGTCATTTTCATCACGGTGATCGGCGGCATCGGCCGTATCGAGGGGCCGATCATCGGCACCATCGTGTTCTTCGCGCTGCGCCAGACACTGGCCGACCTCGGCAGCCTCTACTTGCTGATGATGGGCGCGGTCGCCATCGTGGTCATGCTGTGGGCGCCGAAAGGGCTCTGGGGACTGATCGCCGAGCGTTTCGGCTGGCAGGCGCTGCCGCTGCAGCGGCGGCTGGTGCTGGAAGAAAAATCGGGAGGACATTCATGAGCACGATCATCGACATCTACTGTCATATCTATCCCGACCGGTTTTTCCAGGAAATGAGCAAGGTCGCACCGAACCTCAGCAACATCGGCCAGCGGCTGCGCGGCATCAAAAAACTGTTCGATCTCGATATGCGGTTCAAGGAGATGGACGAGTTCGGCGATTATCGGCAAATCATCTCGTTGCCCAATCCGGCGATCGAGGACATCGCCAAGCCGGACGTCGGCCTGCAGCTCGCACGCATCGCCAACGACTCGATGGCCGAGCTGTGCCGTAAATATCCGCAGCGCTTTCCGAGTTTTGCCGCCGCGCTGTGCCTGACCGACGTCGACGGCTCGATCAAGGAGGCGCAGCGCGCCATCAAGGACTTGGGCGCGCGCGGCGTGCTGATTTACACCAACGTCGCCGGCGAACCGCTCGATCAACCGAAATTCGAGCCGCTGTTCAAGCTGATGGCCGAGTTCGATCTGCCGATCTGGCTGCATCCGGTCGGTACCGCGGCGATGCCGGATTATCCGGCCGAGAAAAAATCGCGTTACGAAATGTGGTGGTGCTTCCATTGGCCCTACGAAACGTCTGTGGCCATGGTGCGCATGGTGTTCAACGGACTGCTCGATCGCTATTCGAAATTGAAGATCATCACCCACCATCTTGGCGGCATGATTCCTTACTACGACGGCCGCGTCGGCGCCGGGCTTAAAGTCTTGGGACAGCGGACGTCGGACGAGGATTATTCAAAGATCCTGTCGTCGCTGAAGCGGCCGCACACCGAATACCTACACGACTTCTACGCTGACACCGCGATGTTCGGCGGCGGCGTGCCGGCGACCCGCTGCGGCTACGAGTTTTTCGGCGCGGACAAGGTCGTGTTCGCGACCGACACGCCTTTGGGGCCGATCGCGCCGACCATAAAAACCGTGCAGGGACTGGGGCTTGCGCCCGCCGACGAGCGCAAGCTGTTCTGCGGCAATGCCGAGACACTGCTCAAGATGAGCTTCTAACTTCCGCTTCTTCTTGACTTTCTCGGGCGCAAATTACGGATCATTCGCCGCTTTCTTCTTGATTTTCTTGCTCTCGCTCGAGCCGACGCCGTGCACCGGGGTCCAGCTCGGCGGGTCGCTCGCCGGAAAGCTCTCGTCGGAATTGACGACGACTTCATCTTCGTCGTGCTTGATCCGATTGCGCTCGTCGTCGAGTTGCTGTTTGGGTCTTTCCATGTCGGGACCCTCCTAATTGCCGAACGGCCGCCCTTCCGGCGGCCGGTTATCATCACAATAACCGTCGCCAGGGCGAAAAGTTCCGTCGATTGGGCCCCTTGGGGCCGACTACTCCGCCGCCACCTTGCGCGCGGCGTCGAGCCGCGGTTTGACCACCACCTTGATGGCGTCGTCGACGCGGTCCTTGGCGTAGCGGATCGCGGTGGGCAGATCGGCGAGCGGGAAAGTGTGGGTGTGGATCTTGGTGGCGTCGAAGCGTTTCTGCCGCATGAAGGCTTCGGCGCGGTGCACCGCGCTCTTACCCTCGCCGCGGATGCCGTAGACATAGATATTGTTGCTGACGACGTGGGCGATGTCGACCAGCGCCGGCTCGTGCGTGAACGCGGCAAGACAGATCTTGCCGCCGCGATTGACCATGTGCACGGCGTCGTTGACCGCCTTGCTCGCCGCCGAGCACTCGACCACGTAATCGACGCCCTTGCCGCCATTGAGCTTTTTCACCGCGCCGGCGACGTCCGGCTCCTTGCTAATGTTGATCGCGAAATCGGCGCCGAGCGCGCGTGCAATCTTCATGCGGTCGTCGCGCATTTCGGTGAGGATCACCGGCTGTGCGCCGAGCGCTTTCGCCACCGCGACCACCATAAGCCCGATCGGTCCGGCGCCCGAGACGACGACGCTTTCGCCGGCGACCAGGCCACCGAGCTCGGTCAGCGCGTACATCGCGGTGCCGGCGGTGACGACCAGCGCCCCCTCCTCGTCCGACATGTCGTCGGCGATGGCGACCAGCGTGTTGATGTTGTTGACCTGGTATTCGCAGAAGGCGCCGTCGGTGGTGAAGCCGTTGGCGCGGTGGCCCTTGTCGACGTCGCCGTAATTGAGGCCGTAGTTGTGGCACGAGGTGTACATGCCTTCGCGGCAGCGCTTGCACTGGCCGCAGCCGGCATGGATCTCGACGGCGACGCGCTGGCCGATTCTGTATTCGTCGACGCCGGGGCCGAGCGCCACCACCGTGCCCATGTATTCGTGGCCCGGCGTGAAATTCTTGTTGAACGGCAGACCGCCTTGGATCATTCCCGGCGGGCCCTGATAGATGACTTCGAGATCGGTGGCGCAGATCGCCACCGCATCGATGCGGACAAGCACTTCGGCACGCTTCGGCACCGGCACCGGCTTGTCGGTGAGCGTGAGTTCGCCCGGATCGCCCAGCACCCAGGCCTTCATGCTCTGCGGAATCGGAAAGTCCTTGCTGGTCTTCACCCCGGCCGGCGCGTCCATGCCATCCTCCAATGCGGTTTGGCGGGAAGATCGCGCATCGCGGCCTCGGGGCGCTTGAGGAAAATCAATTTCGACGCCGTTTTACGAGCCATTGTCGCAATGCCCGGCGCGCTTCCGCCCAACGAAAAAGCCGGCGGACGACTGCCGCCGGCTCCATCAGGTCATGCGGATTCGCAAAGCGCTCAAGCTTGTCCGGCAATCCCCTGTATGCCGGCAACAGATCCGGGAGCGCCGAACTCGGCAGACAATGCGCGGGTCGCCGCGCTCACCTCGTCGCGGATGCGGGCGACGTGCTCCTCGCTCGCGCGCATGGTCGGCGTCGACGCGCTGATCGCGCCGATCACCGTGCCGGCCTGGTCGCGGATCGCGGCGCCGACGCAAATCACGCCGGGCAGGAATTCCTCGCGGTCGATGGCGTAGCCGTTGCGGCGCACCGCGCGCAGCGACTCCACCAGCGCCGGAAAGTCGGTGATGGTATTGTCGGTCAATCGCTTCATGCCGCCAGGCAGCATGCGCCGGATTTCATCTTCCGGCAGCCAGGCCATGATCGCCTTGCCGACCGAGGTGGCGTGCGGCGACTCGATTCTGCCGAGCTTGCCGGTGTCGACGCGCACGGCGTGACGCGCTTCACGCTTCGCCAGGCAGACCACCACGTCGCCCTGCAATGCGGCGAGATGCACGGTTTCGCCGGTCACATTGTTGATCTCTTCCAGATAAGGCTGCGCCCGGCGCGGCAGGTCGACCTGCAGGCAGGCGCGCCCGAGATCGCAAATACGCGCGCCCAGCGCATAGAGGCGGCGGCCCGGAATCTTCGCGGCAAAGCCGCGCTGAATGAGCGTCGCCAGTAGATGATGGCAGGTCGAGATATTGAGGCCGGTGCGGTTGGAGAGATCGGTCAGCGATGTCTCGCCGCCGGCTTCCGCGATGGTCTCGAGCAGAAACAGCGCGCGATCCACCGATTGGATGTTGTGACGGTCGCCGGCGACGCGTGCGCGCGGCGGGCGCGCCTTGGCGCGCGGCCCGGTCAGGTTTACGGCGTCCATGGATTGTCGTCTCCCAGATGCGATAGGGAAATCGTACCTCGGGACGGTGTCAAGGAAATTTTCAGAATAGCGAACGCCACATTTCGGATTGCGAAAGTTAAGCTTACTTCGCCAGCCCCAATTCGATTTCCAGCGCGCCGCAAAGCATTTGACCCAAGGCGATGTGCATCTCCTGAATGCGCGAAACCGTGTCGGACGGCACAACCAGAAGGTGATCCGCGAGCCCGGCCATGTCCCCACCGCCTCTGCCGCCGAACGCGGCGGTGACAAGCTGCATTGCCTTCGCCTGACGCAGCGCGGCGAGAATGTTAGGACTTTTGCCCGAGGTGGAGATGGCGACCGCCACGTCGCCCGGCTTGCCGAGCGCCTCGATCTGACGCGCAAAGACCCTGTCGAAGCCGAGATCGTTGCCGGCCGCTGTGAGTGTGGAGGTGTCGGTGGTCAAGGCGATGGCCGCGATGGCGGCGCGATCGGCCTTGTAGCGGACGGTCAGTTCGGTCGCGAGATGCTGGGCGTCACCGGCGCTGCCGCCGTTGCCGAAGAACATCAGCTTGCCGCCGCCGCGGATCGACTTGACGCAGGCGCCGACCAGGCCCGCGAAGGCGCTTTGCAGCGCCGCCTCGGTGCGCCGCGCCACGTCGTGATGCTCGGCAAACTCGGCTTTGAAGAATGCTGTCAGGTCCACGTCCGATCCCTACTTTTCTTCCCGCATGATCTTGCCCGAAAACCGGGTCCCGCTTTTCGGGATCATGCGGCCTCGCCGCGGAATTCAGGCACCGCGTCGCGCAGCACGTTGTCGATGACCGCGCGCTCGTTGCGCGCAAGCCCCTGCTCCAGCGTCGCCGCCCACGCGCGGATGGCGTCGAGCGACGGCTGGATAGGTTTGGTGGCGACGATCCCCGGAATGCCGATGTCGTTGGTCTCCTCGTCGCGCGCGAACAGAATCTCATGCAGCCGCTCGCCCGGACGGACGCCGGTGAAGGCAATCTCGATGTCGCGTCCGGGCTCGAGCCCGCTCAGGCGGATGATGCGCTCGGCGAGATCGACGATCTTCACCGGCTGGCCCATGTTGAGCAGGTAGACCGAGACGTTGCCGCCGCCGGGGCCGAGCGCGTGGCTCGCGGCGGTGATGACCAGGTCGCAGGCTTCGCGGATGGTCATGAAATAGCGCACCATGTCGGGATGCGTGACGGTGACCGGACCGCCGGCTTCGATCTGCGCCTTGAACTTCGGCACCACCGAGCCGTTGGAGGCGAGCACGTTGCCGAAGCGCACCGAGATCATGCGCGTCGCACCCGCGCCGCGGCGGCCGAGCTCCTTGTCGAGCGCCTCGCAATACATCTCGGCGAAGCGCTTGGTGGCGCCGAGCACGGAGACCGGCTCGATCGCCTTGTCGGTCGAGATCATCACCATGGCCGCGGCGCCCGCGGCGGCCGCCGCATCGGCGACGTTGATCGAGCCGAACACGTTGGTCTTGATGCCCTCGTCCCAGTCCGTCTCCAACAGCGGCACGTGTTTGAGCGCGGCGGCGTGGAACACCATGTCGGGCTTGAATTGCGCGATCAGACTCATGAGGCGGGCGCGGTCGCGGATATCGGCGATCCGCCCGGCGATCGCCGTTTTCGCCTGCTTGGCGTTGAGCAATTCCTGCACGGTGTGCAGCGCCAGCTCGGAGTTCTCCAGCACCAGGAGACGCGCGGCGCCGAAGGCGACCATACGCTCGCAGATTTCCGAGCCGATCGAACCGCCGCCGCCGGTGACCACCACCGACTTGCCGGCGACAAAGGTTTCCAGCCGCTGGTAGTCGATCTTCACGCTCGGCCGCAGCAACAGGTCCTCGACCGCGACCGGGGCAAGCTGCATGGCCTGCCCGCCGGCATCGAGCGCGGGCAACTGGCTCATGGTGAGACCAAGCTTGCGCGCGCGGATCAGCAGCGCTTCCGGCCGCGCTTCCGGCGACAGCGCCGAGGGCGTCAGCACGATACGCGTCACAATGGTGCTGCGGCCGGCGAAATCGGCGACGACGCGTTCGAGGTCGTCGATGTCGCCGAGCACCGGTACGCCGCGGATCGATTGGCCGCGGTCGGCATTGGACGGCGACAGCACGCCGACCGGCCAGATCTTCTTCACCGCACCGCTCTCGATGGCGCGCAACAGGATCTCGGCATCGGCGGCGCGGCCGAGGATCAGCGTCGGCGTTGCGTCGGCGATCTTGGCGCGTTGCAGCGTGCGAGCGTAGTGGAAATAGCGGTAAGCGATGCGCGTGCCGCCGAGCAGGAACATCTGCAGCAGCCAGTACAGCAGGATGGTGAGCTTGCCGAAGAAGAAGTGGCCGTAAATGTTCGGCGCGACCAGGATATAGTCGAGCACCAACAGCGACACCGCCAGCACCGTTGCGGCGCGGAAGATGTCGTAGAGGTCGGGAACCGAGGTGAAGCGCCACTTGTTGCGGTGCAGGCCGAAGATCAAATAGATCGAGCCGGCGTAGGCGAGAAACACCGGCAGGTATTTGAGCTCGGCGAGCCGGTCGTCGAGCGGCCCGCCTTCGAAACGCAGGAAAAACGTCAACACGATCGCCGCCGCGGTGGCGACGAGATCGTGCAGGACGATGAGAACCTGGCGCGGCGTCAATTTCGGCAAAGGCGGCCTTTCCCCGTGACCGGGGAATTATACAGGGATTTTGCCGTTTACAGGGTTTTCCGGCGATGGGAAAGCCGCAATTTGAATTGGATTTCCAATGAGTTAATTGACGACTGACACTGCGGGGTGTGGCCGGCCTAGGCCGACCACTCTTTGGCCAGCAGATCGCGCGTTTTCCGCTCGCTCAACAGTTTCTCAAAATAAGCGATGGTCTGAATGAGCCCTTCTTTGAGCGGCGTACGTGGCGCCCATGACAATATTTTCTGCGCGCGCGAAATATCCGGGCGCCGCTGTTTCGGATCATCTTCCGGGAGCGCCCGGTGCACGATCTTCGAGCGCGCGCCGATCAACTCGATCACCATGGAAGCAAGTTCAAGGATGGAAAATTCGGTCGGGTTGCCGATGTTGACCGGGCCGATCACCGAATCGCCAGTCGCCATGAGGCGAACGAAGCCGTCGATCATATCGTCCACGTAACAGAACGAGCGCGTCTGCGAGCCGTCGCCGTAGATCGTGATGTCCTTGCCGAGCAGCGCCTGCACGATGAAATTCGAAACGACTCGCCCATCGTTCGGATGCATGCGCGGCCCGTAGGTGTTGAAGATACGCGCAATTTTGATGCGCAATTTGTGCTGCCGCCAATAATCAAAAAATAGGGTCTCGGCACAGCGTTTGCCTTCGTCATAGCAGGAACGCGCGCCGATCGGATTGACATTTCCCCAATAATCTTCGGTCTGCGGATGAACGCTTGGATCGCCGTAGACCTCCGACGTCGATGCCTGAAAGATTTTCGCCTTCACCCGTTTGGCGAGGCCGAGCATGTTGATGGCGCCATGCACGCTGGTCTTGGTCGTCTGCACCGGGTCGTGCTGGTAATGGATGGGCGACGCCGGGCAGGCCAGATTGTAGATCTGGTCGACTTCGAGATAGATCGGAAACGTCACATCGTGGCGGATGAGTTCGAAACGCTTGTGGTCGAGCAGATGCTCAATATTGGCGCGTGTCCCGGTGAAGAAATTATCCAGACAAAGAATGTTCGCGCCCGAAGCCAGCAGGCTCTCGCAAAGGTGAGAACCGAGGAATCCGGAACCGCCGGTCACAAGGATCCGCTGTTGAAGATGCATATTCAGCCCTGGAATGACCGGCGTCGCTGCTTATTGTATCCCGCCCGCGGCAACATCAACACGATAACGCCCCGCCTGCAATGCCGGACCTGACCATGGGAAACCCCGCCGAACTTCGCGTTCCGGCTCTTCACCTGACCACCCTGCTGCTGCTCTGGCTCGCCGGCGTAGCGCTGCGGCTGACGATTCTCGCTGTGCCGCCGGTGATCCCGCTGATCCACGACGGATTGCATCTCAACGCCACCCAGATTGGCATTCTCACCGGCCTGCCGTCGATGCTGTTCGCCTTTGCCGCGGTGCCGGGCTCGCTGCTGATCGCGCGGCTCGGCGTGCGCGCGGCGCTGGTGGTCGGGCTTATCGTCACCGCGGTCGGCGGCGCGCTGCGCGGCGCCTATCCCGACGTGATGTGGCTCTACGCGATGACGATCGCCATGGGTGCCGGCGTCGCCGTCATGCAGGTGACGATGCCGCCGGCGGTGCGCGCCTGGCTGCCGCAGCGCATCGCTTTCGCCACTGCGGTCTACACCAACGGCCTGCTGGTCGGCGAAATCCTACCCGTCGCGCTGATGCTGCCGCTGGTGTTGCCGCTTGTCGGCGGCAGTTGGCAATGGGGCTTCGTCGCCTGGAGCATTCCGGTCGCGGTCATCGCCATTCTCATCCTCCTGCTGGCGCCGGCGCCGGCCAACGGGCTTGCCATGGCGACACGCCGCCGCTGGTGGCCGGACTGGAACAGTTCGCTGATCTGGCGGCTCGGCATCATGCTCGGCACCGTCAACGCCACCTATTTTGCCACCAATGCCTTTCTGCCCGACTATCTCAGAGGCAACGGGCAAGGCGCGTGGATCAGCGCCGCGCTCACCGGGCTCAACATCGGCCAGATACCGGCATCGTTGCTGTTGCTTGCCTTCGCGCATCGGCTCGAGCGCAAGACCTGGCCCTATGTCGTCTGCGGTCTGCTCTGCGTGTTTTCGACCGGCGGCATCGTGTTCGGATCGGGCGTCTGGATCGCGGCCGCGGCGACGGTGCAGGGCTTTGCCAATTCGGCGGTCCTCATTCTCATTCTCGCGTTGCCGCCGCTGCTCTCCGAGCCGGACGACGTGCACCGCGTCACCGCGGCGATGTTCACCATCAGTTATAGCTGCGCGGTCATCGTACCGATCATTAGCGGCTTCGCCTGGGACACGACCGGCATCGCCAGCACGGCCTTTGCGCCGATCATAATCTGCGGCATGGTCCTGGTCGCGCTCGCCCGCGCGATCACCCACGTGCGGCCGGCCGAGGAGGATGTCTGATGCGGCCCATTCCGGTCGGAGCCAAAGGCACTTTCACGTTGCGGGTGACGCCGGCGCATCTCGCCAATCAGTTCAAGGATGCCGCGTTGCCGCAGGTGTTCGCCACGCCGATGATGGTGACGGCGATGGAGAACGCCGCGCTCAACGCGGTGCGCGCCTATCTCGACCCGGGCGAGAGCGCGGTCGGCACCGTGGTCAACGTCCGCCATCTGGCGGCGACGCCGGTCGGCCATCAGGTGACGGCAATCGCCGAGGTCACCAAGGTCGACGGCCGGCGCATCGAGTTCAAGGTCTCGGCGCGCGACGAGACCGAGGAGATCGGCACCGGCACGCATGAGCGCATGGTGGTCGACATGGCGCGGCTCGACAAAAAGCTGGCGGCGAAGAAGCCGGGGTGACCTCATTCCCGTTCAGGGGGCAAAATATGCACAGCGGTATCCCGCTGGTGCTTGCCCTCGTAAAATTGCCGGTATAATTATCAGAAGGACGATACTGCCTATCGATTCTGATGTCTAAAACATGATCACCGGCCCTCAGATGCGGGCGGCCCGCGCGCTGCTCGGTTTCGACCAGCGCCAATTGGCGCAGGCTGCCGGCCTGTCGCTGCCGACCATCCAGCGCATGGAAGCCAATAACGGGGTGGTGCGCGGCAACGTCGATTCGCTGATGAAGCTGGTCGACGCGCTCGCCGCCAACGGCATCGAACTGATCGGCGACGGCGCGGCCAGCAGCGGCGGTGGCCGCGGGGTGCGGCTCAAATGATGGTCGTCTACGCACTTTGCGGCGTGGCCGTATTGATGGTGCTAGCGCCGGCCGCGATCGCGCTCGGTGCCGCGCCGCGCGGTACCGGCATCGTATACGGCGCGAGCCTGATCGTGACGCTGACACTCGGCATCATCGCCCTGCTCAGCCTGTTCGGGTTCGCCGACGCATTTACCGTGACGCTGCCGCTCGGCCTGCCCTGGCTCGGCGCGCATTTCCGCATCGATGCGCTGTCGGCGTTTTTCCTGGT
>Ga0335082_10001637_pt1 | contig 23921 bp, 21 predicted proteins | sample Lox_Sample_41_FD_206718 | JGI IMG/M metagenome (GOLD analysis project Ga0335082, IMG submission 206718) | Soil microbial communities from Loxahatchee National Wildlife Refuge, Florida, United States - Lox_Sample_4.1 | ecosystem: Environmental > Terrestrial > Soil > Wetlands | place: USA...
GGTTGTCCTGGATCTTGAAAGGGATCGGTATCAGATTGAACGACGTTCCCAACCTGGGGTACCAATCGGCTGGGTAAGAGATCTTCAGGATCGGGTGCAGGGATATGGAGAGATTGACCTGGTCAGCTCTTCCGGCGGCGGAACCCTCACGTTTTATCCTCAAGGGACGACCAACTCGTGGACCACAATCGTTTTAAGAAATCGATTCGGAGAACAGCGGCAGATCACCCTTGTGGCCACCGGGAAAGTCAAACTGACATGAGCCGGGATTTACTCCGTCGGCAGAGAGGTCTGTCCCTTATCGAAGTGGTGGTCTGCATGCTCATCCTGGCCCTTGGGATGCTTTCGGGGATGGGCATGACTCGGGCCAGCCAGGCCGGCCTGGAGGCCGGGCGGAGGATCTCGGCGGCTGCGGCGTTTGCGCAGGCCAAAATGGAAGAGGAAATTTCATTGCCGTATCAAAAGCTGATCCATGGGAATCCTGAAAACAGCGATGATGCCGAAGGATTTATCCGAACCTGGACCATTCAAAACAATCGCCCTTATTCTAATAGCTCGACGATTCGCGTTGAGGTTGACTGGACGGACAAAACGGGTCAAGCTCACTCACTGGCTCTGGTGACTATCCGATCCAAAGGAGTGGTTCCATGACGCTCATTTCGCCGCTTTGGGACAGAAAAGGAGCCTCATTGATTGAGTTGATGATTGCCACGCTGATTTTTTCGATGGTGGCCGCTTTCGGGATGAAGTTCTTAATCTGTCTGAACCAATGGGGTGTTCTTCAGGAGGACACGGCCGAAGCACAACAACAGGTGCGCACGGCGCTAGATTTCATGGTGCGTGAGCTGGGGCTTCTTGGATTTGGTCTTCGAGAAGGGGACGCAAGTATCCTCAAGGCCGAAGGACAAGAGGTGAAGTTTCTTGCGAATCTGGATGCAGCCGCTGCCCGTTTAACGCAAATGGCTCAGGCGAATCAGATGCAACTGTCTATTTATTACGATAACGCGCCAGACAAATTTAAACAGGGAAAAGTCATCTCGATCTGCAGATTGGATCGTTGTGAGCGCCATACACTGGTCAACGATGGGGGCAACAACAGTCTTGAATTAGGAGAAGGGTTAACAAGTCCTTTCCCTTCCAATAGCACGATCCAGATCATTAACCAGGTGCGATATGCGCTCAACCCTGCGGATGCGACTCACTTCAAGCTCCTTCGAACCGTGGACGGGGGTTCCAATTCAGTGGCTGAAGGGTTGGGCTCGATGGAATTGATTTACCTGGATCGGGAAGGTCGGGCGGGAGCGGCTTTGCCGGACATACATCGGGTCCGGATTCATTTGACCGCCCCGCTGCCCAGGACACCCGGAAAAATCAGGTCATTGACGGCCGAAGTCTATTTAAGAAATGGGTGAATGAGATTATGCGATGCCTGGAAACAGAAAGGGGCATGGCCCTGGTCGTCACCCTGGGCCTGTTGTTTCTCATCACACTCCTTGGACTTTCGGCCTTTCGTTGGTCCATAGACGAAATCGGTATTGCAGGCAACCAAAAAGCTTCGGTCCAGGCCCAGTATCTTGCCGAATCGGGTACGGCCATGGTGCTACAGTGGTTTCAGGAGCCTGAGAAGTTTCCGGATGTCGGGGTGTTTCCTCTGGGAGAGCCGGCTGGTGGACGCGGAAGTTTTCTGGCTCGGCGGAAGACTGACTCCCATGGGACGGCTTCATTTTTTGACAGTGGGGGGCAGAGCGAGTTTTTGGGAACGGCCGAGCAACCGGATTATTGGTATCAACTCGAACAGGACAGACCGGGGTTGTTCAATGATTCATTTGGCGACCTGGGAGTTCTTACAAGCCTGAAGATCTTTGCCCCCACGAGTCTAGGCGCTATCTGTACCGTAGAGGCGACCGGCGTAACAGGGTCCGGGATCCGCCGGACGGTGAGCGTCGAAATCATTCCAAGTCCCGTTCCTCCGACTTCCGCTCCCCTTCAGATCGGGCCGGGATCTAACGGACCGGTGCCCGTTTTAGTGCATTGGGGGGAAGTTCGAGTGATGGGGAATGCCGATTTCGGAAGCACATTGGCAGCGATCCCCCAAAAAAATGCAACCGCTGTGGTTAGCGGTCAGTCTTATACAGCCTCGGAGCGGAAGGACCCCTGGGTTGATTTTTACGTGGGGGGCGCGATTATTAATCCAACGCCGGCCTGTCGGGACTGCACAGAACCTTTTTTGCCGGATGGATACGGTAACCTCCACCAATTACAAGTGAAGAGTCGTCCAGGCTTCGGATTGGACCCTTGGGACTACCAAAGCCTCAAGACCTTTGCCAAAACCTGGGGAGCATACTTCGGGACGGATCGAGAAGGATTTTTATATCTGGATGGGATTCTTGATCCCATCCACCGGCGAACCCCCTACCAGGCATTGGCTGATCCACCCGTTGGAAATGACCGAGGTTTGGTTTTTATCGATACGGTCGATCAGAAAGCACCGGATGGAACCAATCTGGCGATGTTGGATCTTCCGGTCGATTATATGGAGGGTCTCTTCTCCATTCAGGCCCATTTGATTCTTCGAGAGTCGGGTTCCGGGCGATCCATCCTGGTTCAAACGCCCTTTTTGGAAGAAACAAATACAGCCTCCCAGGAGACAGTCGTTCTTCCGAACGTCCAACTGAAGGGTGTCCTGTCGACGGCCGGCCAGTTGATCGTGGAAGGCCATCCAACGGTGTTTGGGGCCGTGATTGCGCAACAGGGAATCACGGGCTCGGGTCAGCCGGAGATTTGGTATGACGCAGGCCTTCGCACCGGCTACTATTCGGGTCTTCCGACGGCGACCCTGCTCAAAGGGAGTTGGTATAGCCAGTGATGATTCTCAATGGATATCCACGTTATGAGGATGCGCCGAGCGCACGAGCTGCTTTCTCAACATCTTTTGGCTTTACCCAGAGAATCGCTCCATAACGGCTCTCGCCGGCCGAGATCGCATCAATCGCGGTCACATTGATCTTCGCATCGGCCAGCCGGCCCATAATCTCAGCTACGGCGCCGGGCCGATCCTGTCCTTGCACTAAGAAACCGCTCTTCTTCTTACTCGGTTTCAGTCCAATCCGCTTTGCAGCGGCCTCGAACATCGCCGGATCTTCCGGGATGAAATCTATCTGGGCCCTCTGACCTTGCGGAAAACCGGAGAACGCCAGAAGATTAATCCCCTCGTCCCGCAAAGCCCTTAAGACCTTTGCGCCCTCTCCCGATTTATTGGCTGCTTTGATATAGAAATAATCGACCTTCCTAAAAACGTCGTTCATGGCGCCCTCCTTTTATTAGAAATGAATATTAGGCGGTCAATGCCGGACATGCTCAGGATAACCATCTTGTGTTTCCATTGTCAATCCATCAGGTCGAAAAGAATTTTCCTTCCGAGTAAGAATCCGATCGGTGTCTCTAATTGAATGTGAGCGAAGCGTATCAGTATCTGCTGACGTTATGTAATCCATTACATACTCATCCAATACAAAGTTGGACATAAAAACTTAGCCGACATTGCTGTGCCATGTTATTGTGAATTAACATATTGATTTCAATAAAATATTACATTCGTCCAGTTTTTAGATTAATGGCATATCGGTTGCATTGCTTTAAGGGGCGAGAGGTGCGTATGGATACAATAAAAGAAAAAGCGTTATCGAACCAAAAAGGTTTTACGCTGGTCGAACTGATGGTCACGGTAAGCATCGTGATCATTCTCGCGGCGGTCGGCGTGGGTACATTTTTTAACAGTCTCCCCCGATACCGTCTCAATGCAGCGGCCCGAGATTTGGTATCGAATATGCGCATGGCTCGTCAAACGGCTGCGACCCAAAACACCCCATACAGCATTCAGTTTCTCACGACAACAACCTATTCCATTCTGGGTAAGGTCGTTTCGGCTCCCAATGACGTTTCCTGGGCGATGCCGGCGGTTCCGGTGCTATCTTTTCAGCCGAATGGGCTGATTAGCGGTGGACCGGTTGTGCTTACGATGAACGATTCGCATGGCGATATAAAGACGGTCAACATCAGTGCGACGGGACGAATTCATATCCAGTAGAAAGGAATGAACATGTTGATTCTGGCCATGACAGTGAGAAACGAAAAAGGGTTCACGTTAATCGAAGCCTTGATTGCCATGGTGATCCTAGCTATCGCCCTGCTCGGAATCGCGCAGATGCAGATTTCGGCGATGCAAGGGAATCGTTCAAGCTACGACACGACCGAGGCCTCCGCACTCGCCTCGGACATCCTTGAACAAATGGTGGTCCAGAGCTGGAACACTCCGGATACCGTGGTCTGCCCGCCCAACGATTCCGTTGCTCGATCCAATATTACATACAATCGGAGCTGTCTTTTAGGTGGAGGGTCCACGGGCCAACGATTGGCAACGGTAACCGTGACCTGGACGGGTCAACAAAACACCTTAAACAACTTCCATCAGCTCGTAGTCCAGAGTCTGTTATAGGAGCAATGATATGCGACGCGAGGAAGGATTTACATTGGTTGAACTCATGGTTGTCTTGGTGATTGCGGGAATGTTATTGGCGGGCGTCTATACGATGATGATACGCCAACAAAAAAGTTATCAAACCCAAGATCAGGTGATAGAGGTTCAGCAGAACCTCCGAAGCGCGTTTATCCTGCTTCGACATGATCTTCGGATGATCGGGTACGGACTGACTGCGGGGACCGCACCGATTACGTCTCATTTAAACAATCAAGCGGGGCTGAATGGAACCGATGCGATCACCGTGATGGCAAATACCGGAGGCGGTACGGTGGTTATGCCGAACGGCGGCAACTCGAGTTATCCACTGGTGACCGCAGCGCCCATCACGGTTGCTGTGTCCTCGGTAGGCGGCTTCTCGGCCTCGCAGGTGGACCTTGTGGATCTTTCGACCGGGACACTGATCGCCAATGCCAATGTCACGGCGGTTACGCAGGCCGTTCCTCCGGCCTTATCAACGCTGACGTTGGCGCCCTGTCCCGTGGTAGCCTGCCCGGCTGCAATGAACTTGAAGCTTATGGCCGGCAGTTACATCGGTCAATCCCCTCAGACGATTGCTTATAGTGTGGACATAAACGGGGCCCTGAGTCCGGATTGTCAAAATCCTCCCTGTTTAGAGCGAACGGTTGGAGGGGTGGTGAGTGTCTTAGCCGAAGGGGTGGAAGATTTTCAAGTGGCGTACGGGTTTGATGGAATCAACGGGAGGCCGCTGGACGGTGTCCTCACGGAAATCGGGGCGGCGGGCAACGACGATGAGTGGGTCTATAACGCTACGGGGGATACCTGGCCGGCCGACACCTCCGGACTTCGGGAGATTCGGATCTCTCTCTTGCTACAAACGATCAACCGAGATCCCAGTTACACCGGAGGCACAACGGGGACCCTTGAGGATCATAACTGGAACGCTCCGTTGGATGGTTATCGCCGTCGAGTCGTTCAGTTTATAGAAAATGTTCGAAACCTTTCATTGTAACGAGAAGAGGATGCCATGTGGCGATTGATATTGATCAAGGATGAGGAGAGAGGAGCGATCCTCCTGGTGACCATGATGATCCTGCTCGTTCTGACCGTGATGGGGATCGCCGCGATTTCGACCACCACAAGCGAACTCCAGATTACCGGCAATGCGAAAGTCCAGAACATGGTTTTCTATGGCGCGGATGGAGGAAGCCGGACCTACGTGCCCATTCTTAAATCGATCATCGATAACCGGGCCATTCCGGCGGCTCCGCTCGGTACACCGGTGCAGGATTCCAACCTACTCAATGAGCTTCTGGGACTGAACGTATCGCCCCCGAACGATGGGGGCTCGGATTCACCCACAAATCATCCGGACCTGAGTTTGACGGCGGGAAACATAACGGTTGGAGTCGATATCGACCGGGTTCAAGAGCGCTTTCTTTCGGGCGGGGCCAGCGAATTTGCGGGCGGATATGAAGGGATCGGTGCCTCGTCGAGCAGCGGGGGCATCGGGATCTATTACGCCATGGACTCGGTCGGTCAAATCGGTCCAAGCGAGTCGCAGGTTTCCCATGTATACATCTATCACGTGGAATAACGGAGTCAAAACGCGAGGTGACTTATGAGATCCGCATTTAAAGCGTTCATAATTTCCGGACTTGCCCTGTCCTTGGTTGGATTGACGGGTTTCTCCCCAGCGCAACTTGGGAAGCCCTTCTTCGCGGTCGCGCAAGCCTTGGAGTGGTCGCAACCGGCCCTGATCCGGGTGGTCGGATTTCAGATGAAGGACGAAAATCAGGACGAAATCACTGGACAGGTTAAGATCGAACTGGAAGACGGCCAAACCTTTCCGGTAGCTCCAAGAGCCAAATTCAAGAACGAAAAAGGCGACCCGATTGCTTTGTCGAGCTTCACCGCTCCATCAAAGGTTCGCTTCCTTCTGGAAAAAGGGGTTGTTATTGAGATGGTTCTTATCGAGGCCCTTCCCCGGTAAATTTCGGAGATGGCCTCTCTTTGGAAAAGGAGAACTCAAATGAAACGGCTCATTTTCGTCGTCTTGTTCGGGATCGCGTTCTTGGCGCTCGGCCCATCCGTCCGGGAGACCTTGGCGACCAGTTCCACGACGATGGTCGATTACACCTCCTACCCGGCTTTTGTGGGGAATACCTTGCCCCCGAACGTGCTCCTCTTGATGGATAATTCCGGGAGCATGCAGGATTCGGCCTACCATCTCAATGCTGAAACCTACGATCCGACCAAACAGTACGGCGGGTATTTCGACAGCACAAAGTGCTACTCCTACGGGAGCAACAAATTCTCGGTCCAGGCCGGCACCATTGGAAGCTGCTCGAATTGGGACGGAAATTTTCTCAATTTTATATCGATGGAGAAGCTCGAGGTTACGAAATTTGTGATGATGGGCGGGAAATGTTCGGCAAGAACTGCGGCCGGCGTCTGTCTCGGGACGGGAAATCTTATCGGGGAGACCACGGAAGGCGTCAATTCAGTCTCATACACCGCGGCCGCCGTGAGCCCGTTTACCGGAACATGCACTTGGGACAGGAAAACCAGCAGTGGGGTAAGCTACATAACCATCACAAATTCGAACTCGGGCGGAACCGCGTGCGGTTCCGGCGGTTCATACAGCACGACCAAATCTTTTGCCCTGGCCGTTGTGCCGACCACGGAGCCGACCGGCATCATTCAGCAGGTGGGAGGGAAAGCACGGTTTGGACTGATGGAGTACAATTCCACGGACGGGGGACATGTGATCGCATCTGTGGGATCGACGCCCCTCGTCAACGGTTCCACCTGTGCGACCTCCGGTCTGCCCATCATCAATGCGATCGAATGCACAGCCCCCACGACCAACACGCCTCTTTCCGAATCCCTTTATGAAGCGTCACGCTATTTTGCTCAGCTTCCGCCAGCCTTTGCTGGTTCGGATTACAAGTACAGAAGTGCGAGTGGAGACCCTCTGAATTACGACCCGTATTATTTCGACTCGCCGGCCTGGATGAGCACCGCCCAGTACGTCCCGTGCTGCAAGAGCTTTGTGATCCTTTTCACCGACGGTCAACCGACACAGGACTTGACGATTCCAAGCGCGATCATGGACTATGCCCATACGGCGGCGCAGCATGGAACAAGCGTTCATTGCGGCGTGGCAGCCGGCTGCACCGCCAATATCACCGCAGGAGCCGGGGCTCCGCCCAAACACAGCAACACGAGCGCAGCCCTTCATTCCACCATGTGGGATCATCACGACAACTGTTCAAATTATTACGGCGGTCCGACGAGCGATCCCTGCACGGGAAGCGGCGGCCATTATCTGGATGATGTGGCCTACTGGGCCCATACGACGGATCTCCGGCCCGATATTGCGGGGACCCCTATTGGTACAATCAATCAAACCGCTGCTTCCGCCGTTCAACCTCTCGCGGGCGTACAAAACATCACGCTCTATACCTTCTTTGCTTTCGGGACCGGCTCCAACCTTCTTAAGGATGCGGCCATGGTCGGAGCATTTAACGATCTCGATGGCGACGGAAAGCCGTTTAAAGACAACACCTGCGGAACAGCGAGTCCGAATCCCCTGTGCAAGGAATGGGATGCAAATGGAGATGGTGTTCCGGACACCTATTTTGAAGGCGCCAACGCCTTTACGATGCGGGATCAATTGATGGCGGCCATCACGGATATCTTAAAACGAAGCGCCTCCGGCACATCGGTCTCGATCCTTTCCACGACGCAACAAGGAGAAGGCGAACTGTACCAGGCCTACTTCTATCCCAGCAAGTTTGAAGGATTGAATAACATCCAATGGCTGGGCTACCTCCAAGGGCTATTTTTGGACTCGATGGGCAACCTGCGGGAGGATTCCAACCAGAATCATGCGCTGGATCTTACCACGGATAAGATCATCAAGTTGGTTTTCGATCCCATCGGCGGACAGACCATGGTCCAACGCTTTGACGATGCAAACGGCGACGGGACCCCGGACTCCACAACGCCCAGCTCAATCGTTACGCTCGACCAGATCCAGCCCATTTGGGAAGCCGGAAAATTGCTGGCCTTGCGTGACGACACGGACCGCAAGATCTATACCTGGGTGGATTCGAATAATGACGGGGTCGTGACTCCCAGCGAGTTCATCAGTTTTGACAGCACCCAGGCCGCGCTTCTTCGACCTTATCTCAACACCGCGACCACCACGCTCGCCACGCCCGATCCCGCGAATCCCGACGCCACGAATGTGATTAATTTCATCCGGGGTGCAAACATCACCGGATATCGAAATCGGTGTGTCACGGTCGCGGGGGCCTCGGCACAGGCCGGGTGCACGGGCACTCAGCGTGTCTGGAAAATGGGCGATATCATCTATTCGACTCCCGTGACGGTGGGCAGACCGAAGGAGCAGTACGACTTGGTCTATAAGGACAGCTCATACCAGCAATTCTTGCAACAGTACCAGACTCGGCGGGATGTGGTCTACGTCGGCGCCAACGATGGAATGCTCCATGCTTTCAACGCCGGGACTTATGATTCCACCACGCGAATCATTAATCCGGGAACCAATTTCACCTTGGGCCAGGAGATGTGGGGCTTCATCCCTTACAATCTTCTGCCGCATCTGAGATGGCTCACGGATCCCAACTATACCCATGTTTTTTACGTGGACCTCAAGCCGAAAGTGGTGGACGCAAAGATATTTACCGCGGACGCGGACCATCCCGGAGGATGGGGAACCGTCCTGATCGGTGGGCTGCGTTTCGGCGGAGGGGCGATCAACGTAATGGACAACTTCGGATCGGGAGTCACAACCCGACCCTTCAAGTCGTCCTACTATGCATTAGATATTACCAATCCGGACAAACCGCCCGTTCTCCTGTGGTCTTCCAATAATGTTAATATGGGGTTCACCACTTCCTATCCCGCCGTGGCACGTGTGGCCAATAGCCTGGGCAGTTCCAAATGGGTTGTGATCATGGGCTCCGGACCCACCCTTTATGACGGAGAAAGAGTCACGACTTCGCCCAATCTGTTTAGTGGTGCGGATAGCCAAGGTCATCTGTATGTTTTTGATCTGGCCACCGGCACATTGCTTAAGAGGATCGATACCGGCAACAGCAATAATGAGTTTCTGGGCGACGTGACCACTCTGGACGGGAACCTTGATTACGGCGTGGACACGGTGTATGTCGGGAGCGCCTACAGAAACGGGACGGCCTGGAATGGGAATCTTTACCGTGTGGTCACAAATAATAACACGGATCCCACGAACTGGAACCTTTCCACGCTCTATACGGCCACCGGTCCTATCTTGGAAGCTCCCTCCATCTCGATCGATACCTTCTCCAACATCTGGGTTTATTTCGGCTCCGGGCGATTCTTATCCGCGACTTCGCCCGTAAACGACAAGGCCGACACCTCCCAGCAGGCCATGTATGGGATCAAAGAGGGGAAAATGTGTTGGCTTGGAGGTACGGCGGGCTGTCCCGGTTCGGCCGTTACCTATTCTCAATTGCTTGACGCTTCCGCAGTCCAGGTGAAAACGGATGGAACCTTAATAAGCGGGGCCAGCAATGACGCTGCAACGACCTTCACGCAGCTTGTGACCGATTCCAGAAGTAGTTTCAAGGGTTGGGTTCTTAACTTCCCGTCAGCGGGCGAGCGCGTCCTGGCGAAACCGATCGTTATTGGCGGTATCGTCCTCTTCAGCACCTTTACCCCCACGAACGATGTTTGCGGATTCCAGGGAGAGGGCAGACTCTACGCGCTCTATTTTGAGACCGGTACGGCCTACAGCAAGCCGGTCATCGGAAGCGATTCAGTGACCGGGAAGGTCACGCGCGACACCGATCTTGGACAAGGCGTGCCTTCCATGGCCGGACTCCATGTCGGGGCCGAAGAAGGGGTGCGCGGCTTCGTCCAGCAGGGTACCGGCAGCATCAGCGAGGTTGATGGAGAGCCGCCCTTTAAATTCAAAAGTGGAGTCATGACCTGGCAAGAAAAACAGATGTAGGAGAGGAGTCCGTTCAATGAAAACGGTGACGATCGACAAAGAAGCGGAATTAACACCGAGACAAGCCGGAACCAAGCGGTCTTCCGGCGCTTCTTCTCCCGGCGGGCTTAGGAGGCGGCGCTTCCTTGTTGCCCTGCTTTTGATCGGGGCGGTGTTTGCAATGAAATGGATGGTCAGCCAGCTGACGACCGGGGATCCAAAGTCGCTTACGCCTTCGTCAGCACCGAGTGAGGCCAGTCCCGTTGCAGCACCCGCTCAGGAGACGGGCAGCGTCACCTCAAGCGCGACCCGTCCCGCTCCTTCGGTGAATAATTATCCTCCGAAGATTCTATCCATTGAAATCCTCCCGCAGAAGCCCCATCTCGGAGAGGAGTTGGAGGCCCGGGCGGAGGCGTTCGATCCGGAGGGGGATCCGGTTCAGCTGTCTTATACCTGGGTCGTGAACGGTCAGATTGTAACGAAGGGAAGCAGTCCTCGATTCGCTACCGCGGATCTTCATAAGCATGATCGTGTCGTCGTGCGGGTCGTTCCGTCCGATGCAAAGTCCGACGGTGTTGAGGGCAGTTCACAGCCTGTTTTTATCGCGAACCGCCCCCCGGAGATTACCAGCAGCCCCTCCACGACGGTGGCGGGAGGGATTTACACCTACAACGTGAAGGCGACGGATGCGGACGGAGACCCCCTGCAGTTCCGACTCAGCCAAGCGCCCGAGGGAATGACGATCGAGCCGGCGACGGGCGTCATCCAATGGAAGGTTTCCACCGAACATCCATTGGTGGATATCGGCGTGGTGGCCTCGGATGGGGATGGGGGGGAGGCCTTTCAACAATTCAAGTTGACGGTGGGTGCCGGCTCCTGAGAATTTGGTCCGATTTCGAGTCCCTCGAGAGAACGGTCCGTTTATAGAATCCGCTCCGGAGGGCATGATTTTAGAAGACGCCCAATAAATTCGCGGCCATCATTGACTTTTTCATCCCAGGGTGTTATGACGTTATCGGTTCGATTAGCCCCAGAGTCTCGACGACAGCGCTGGATGTTTCCCTATACGGAGGGTATCTTTGGCCGAGCGGTTAGGTGAATATCTGATCAAAGCCGGAAGGATTACGGAACCTCAGCTCTCATCGGCGCTCGAACGGCAGGTCACGATGGGCGGGCGCCTAGGGACCAACCTCATCGAACTCGGTTTCCTATCCGAGGACGAACTCACCCAGTTTCTGAGTAAAAAATTAAAGATTCCCAGTGTTGAGGCCTCCGACTTGGAGGAGATCGAGCCGTCTCTTATTCAACTCATTCCGCGCGAGCTGGCTCAAAAATATAATGTGGTCCCGATCAAACGCGACCGGACCACCCTGAGCGTGGCCTTCTTGGACCCCACGGATCTGGAAGTCATCGACGAACTGCGATTCATCACGGGCTGCATCATCAAACCCTTTATCGCTTCTGAAGCCCGAGTACGATACCTGCTGGAGCGGTACTACCAGATCAATCGGCACCTCCGCTACATTTCTGTGTTGGACGATGAGCGGAAACGTCACCGGCTCGAATCGGAAACGGAGGACGATCGAACGACAAAGAAGGAGCCGACCCCCGAAGAGATGGACGCCGCGATGCAGCGGGCCAAAGAGGACTGGGTGGAGATTCGGAATCGGGATGAGGCGATCGGGACATTTCTAAAGGCGTTGAATGCGGTTCTGGATCGAGGGATCCTCTTCCTGGTCAAAGCCGGGAAGGTGATCGGCTGGAGGGCCTTCCCTGTGTACCACGAAGCCGAGATCGGCCGGATCGAATTCCAGTTGGATCAGCCGTCTCTCTTTAAAGATGTCGTGACGGCCAAGACCTTTTATCAGGGACCGGCGCCGTATGATCCGACCTACCGGGACCTGTTTCAATTGCTCGGTGGGGATCATCCCAAAGAAATTTTGCTCCTCCCGGTCTTGATGAACGACCAAGTGGTCGCCGTCTTGTACGGGGACAATCAATTTTCGAGCCGGCCGATCCAGACGCTTTCGTATGTCCGGAAGCTGGCGCAAAAACTGGCGATGGCTTTGGAGATCCTGATTCTGAAGAAGAAGATCATAGAATTATGAGGAGCCTCGGACAGCGCGATGATGGTCCGAAAGCGGTTTTACGTTCATAGCATCCAACGGAAGTATGCGCTTCTGACCTGTTTGCTGCTGTTGGCTTACACCTTTGTCTTGGCCGTGGCGCTCTTTCTTCCACCCGCCTTGAAATTGAGGGCGGGCCTGCCTCTTGAGGAGCAGGTGCTCGCGGCAACGCAATTCATCGCCTTGAGTGACCGGCTCTGGCCCGCGATACTGCTCAGCGTTCCTGTTTTCATGTTATTGAGCGTCTGGTTTACGCACCGGTTTGCGGGACCGGTGTATCGCCTGGAACAGTCACTCAAGCAGATCGCATCGGGAGATCTGGGGCTGCAAGTCCATTTTCGGGCGGGCGATGACCTTCAAGAATTGGCCGTGTTGGTGAACCGGATTATTCGTCAGGAAGGGGACGCGCTTCGTGCGGTTCAGGCCGTTCATCAACGCGTACTGCAAATCCTGGGAGGGATTCGCAGCAAAAGTTTCAGTCCCGAGCAAGTCAGCCAGACCCTGGAACAGATCCAGGTCCAGATTGAAGAGGTCGAGACTCTCCTTCAACAGTTTAAGCTCGGCGGTACGGGATCAACTTCGACGTCGACCGAGGGCGTTCCCGAAAGAAATTCGTGATCGTGCACGATCCGATGACGTACCGCGGGGAGGGCGCGAGCTCGAAAAACCTTTTCAGGAGGAACGAAAACCAGAAAGGGTTCACGATTCTTGAGCTCATGATCGTAGGTGCGATTTTGGGAATCCTCGCAGGGATTGCGATTCCCATCTATCTTACCTATCTCAAACGGGCGCGCCAGGTGGAAGCGCCGGTGGCGCTCAACGAGGTCAAGCGATTGGAGTCGATGTATTTTGCATTTAACGGCGGATACGGGACCCTGGATGAGATCGGGTACCACCCCACCTCCCCGCTTCGTTACTATACGGTGACCCTAGAACTCATTCCTCCCTCCAACGGGCAGCCCGCAAGCTTTATCGCCACCGCCGCTGGCAACATCGATTCGGATCCCGATCTGGATATCTGGACGATCGTTCCGGATGGGACACTCCAGCATGTTCAGGTCGATTGACGGGTTGGGTTGTTTTGAGTCCACACATCTTGGTATAATTAAAGCAAATATGGAAGATAGGGAAGGGGCCGTTCCACCCCGGCTGTAGGCCTCTTGGATTTAGAACCAAACCGCAGATAACAAAGGAAACGTCTTCATTGGAAAAATCAAGCAGTGCTCGCATCCGATTGCCTGCCGGAATTGAAACCCAGGCCCTGTTCGGGCATTACGACGACCATCTGAAGCGGATTGAGGAAGCCCTCCATGTCCGTTTAACCGCCCGTGGAGACGAGATCACGATCCAGGGATCGTCCGAGGCCGTCAAAGAGGCGGAGCGATTGTTGCTCGGCCTGGTCGGTATTATGAATGAGGGATTCGTCCTCCGGCCCCAGGACGTTCAGTATGCCATTCAAGCCTTTCACGAAGATCCGGCCGTTTCCATCAAGGGCCTTTTTCTGGACGCGATTCCGATCGCCACGAAGAAGCGGATGGTCGTGCCGAGATCCGGAACACAGCGCGCCTATGTCGAGGCGGTTGGGAAATACGATCTTGTGATCGCCATCGGTCCGGCCGGAACGGGCAAGACGTATCTGGCCATGGCCATGGCCGTTTCGGCCTTGACCAAACGCCAGGTGAGCCGGATTATTCTGGCCCGGCCGGCGGTCGAAGCGGGGGAGAAGCTGGGATTTCTCCCCGGCGATATGTATGCGAAGGTTAACCCTTATCTTCGGCCCTTGTATGACGCGATGTACGATATGATGGATGTCGAACGGGCCAATCGGTATGTGGAACGCGGGGAGATTGAAATTGCCCCGCTGGCCTACATGCGTGGACGGACGCTGAACGATTCCTTCGTTATCCTGGATGAGGCGCAAAACGCGACGTCCGAGCAGATGAAAATGTTCGTAACCCGTCTGGGTTTTAATTCCAAAGCCGTGGTGACCGGCGACATCACTCAGGTGGACCTGCCGACCGAGCGAACCTCCGGACTGATCGAGGTCCAGGAGATTCTGAGAGATATCCCGGGCATCCAATTTGTCTATTTCACCGAGCAGGACGTGGTCCGGCATCGATTGGTGCAGGAAATCATCAAGGCCTACGACCGGTATGAGGGCAAGGTTGGAAAAGGAAAGAGAAAATAAGGCGGGTCCTCGTTTTCGGGACCCGGTCTATCAGGGATATGCCTTGGGCGCGATCGTCGTGCTGGTCGTGGTCTACCTCCTGGCGCCCTATCTTTTGTTCTTCTCCCCCGAGCTGACCATCGGAGAAATCATTCCTCGGGATATTAAAGCCCCGACCAATCTGGAGTTGATGGATTACAACGCCACGCAACTCGCGCAGCATCAAGCGGAGGTGTCCGTCCCGGTGGTCTACGATGCGGATCTCGGCGCGGTCGAGGTTTTGGATCAAAAGGTGGCCAAGGCCTTCTCGGCCGCTCGGGATCTGCGAGTTCGGACCGATCCGATCCAGCCTAAACCGAAGGCCTCTGCGATCGATCAAGAGTTTCAGCAGAAGTTGGGCCTGCGGCTGGGTCCCGCGACACTCGCTTGGCTGAGAACGGCGGCATACGAGGAGGACCTGGAAAACCAAGTACGCCAATCTTTGCGTTCCGTGATGGATCGTGGAATCATTTCTGACCGGACGTTCGCCAACGGCGAGAAAGAACGGGGGATCGTGATTCGAACGGTGGGAGAGCGCAAGGAACAATTCGTTAAGAATGTCCTGTCGATTCCGGATCTCAAGGAGGCGCAGTCCTTGGCGCGCGATGGGTCGGCGCAAGCCTTTCCGGAGGATCCCTCCAAGGCTGCTGCCATTGGAGAGCTGGTTTCCCGGTTACTGATCCCCAACGTGACACTGAACAAGAGTGAAACGGAGTCCCGCCAACAGTCGGCGCGGGCCTCGGTCAAACCCCTCTATTATAAAGTCAAAAAGGGGGAGCTGCTTTTCCGGGCCGGCGATCGGGTGGCCCATGAAGATCGTCCGATTTTGGAAGAACTTTCAAAATATCAGAAACGGGGACTTGTCCTGCGCGTTCTGATCGGATTGCTCATCATGGTCACGGCCATCCTGTCGATCTTTTATCTGGATATCCTCCGGTATCGCGCGCCCATGACGCGCGATCTTTCCAAGTTGCTCCTCCTGGGAATTCTCCTGGCCGGCACGATTGCGGTGTCCAAATTTTCCTATTTTCTTATGACGGCCTTCGCCGATAAATTTCCGATGGTCGATCCCGCCTCGATCGTATACGCGATTCCGGTAACGGCCGGAGCCATGCTGAGCACCTTGCTGTTCGATACCCACATGGGCTTGATTTTTTCCTTTGTGATGAGTCTGTTGATGGGTATCGTGGTGCCCGAGGAACCCCTATACACCCTTTATTCGTTTGTGGGAAGTGTTGTGGCCGTGTTCAGCGTAATCACTTGCCACCGCCGGACCCAGCTCCTGAGGGCCGGCTTGGCGGTCAGCATCGTGAATGTGATCATCGTCACCGCAATTAATTTTTTCGAAGCGACCCAATTGAATCTCAAGGCCGTCTTCGATCTTCTGTTCGGCGCGGGCGGCGGTGTGCTGTCCGGTCTGATTGTCTCCGGCTTCCTGCCCGGCCTGGAGTCTCTTTTTACCATTACCACGGATATCCGGCTTCTGGAACTTTTGGATTTAAATCATCCTCTGCTGAGGCGGCTGTCGGTTCAGGCCCCCGGAACTTATTATCACAGTATGATGGTGAGCAACCTCGCCGAGGCCGCGACGGAAGCGGTGGGGCAAAATCCCCTTCTGGCCCGGGTCTGTTGCTACTACCATGACATCGGGAAGCTGCTCAAACCGGACTACTATATTGAGAACCAGATGGGCCACGGCAATCGCCACGACAAGCTGTCGCCTCAACTCAGCAGCCTGGTCGTGGCTTCCCATGTCAAGGAAGGGCTGGACCTGGCCCGGGAGTACAAACTCCCTCAGGCGATCCTCGACATTATTCCGCAGCATCACGGGACGCGGCTGATGACCTATTTCTACAACCGCGCCCAGAAGAACCGCACCCCGGACCAGCCGCCGATCAACGAGAACGACTTCCGCTACCCCGGGCCGAGGCCCCAGACCAAGATCGCCGCGATTATCATGCTGGCGGATGGCGTCGAAGCGGCGTCAAGGGTGCTGGACAATCCGACCCCGGCGCGGATCGCGACGCTGGTCGAGAAGATGGTGACGACGATTTATCTCGACGGTCAACTCAGCGAGAGCGATCTGACCCTCAAGGACCTCCAGACGATCCAGCAGAGTTTCGCCAAGGTCCTGACCGGACAGTTCCACCAGCGAATCGAATATCCCGGCATGGGGCTGCCAAATTATGCAGAATCGGAGTATGAGGATTCGGATCGCGAACCGGCAGCGCCGCATTCCCCTTCGGACCGAAACTTACAGGACGTGGGGCGAAAAGGTTCTCCGCAAGCTGGGGCGGCCTGAAGTAGAAATCAGCCTGTCGTTTTTAAACGACCACCGGATCCGATCCCTGAACAAAATCTATCGTGGCAAGGACCGATCGACCGATGTGCTGGCCTTTCCTCTGGCGCTTTCGAGATCGGTTCGATGGAAGGGCGCGGCGCACCGCGCCCCCCCTCTGTTTCTGGGGGACGTCGTCATCTCGGTGCCGACCGCCCGCCGTCAGGCCAGAGAGTACCATCACAGTCTGGGCCGCGAGATGGCCCGACTGATGATTCACGGTATTCTGCACCTGTTGGGTTACGATCACGAAAAGCCGGATGAGGCCCGCCGGATGATGCGCAAGGAGCGGGCATTGATCCGCCACCTGTTCGAACCCGCATAGCGAGTGCAATTCCCGCCTGGAAGGGCGGGGTTCTTCAATCCCCTTCGAAGAAAGAAACGGCATGTTGAGGCGTATAAAAGGGGCTCTGTCCAAGACCCGTCAGCGATGGCGTCAGGGCCTCGAGAGCCTGATCCACGGAAGGAAGGCGATCGATGCCGATCTGCTGGAGCACCTGGAAGAAATTTTGTTGTCGGCCGATTTGGGAGTCCGCACGGCTGAGCGGCTGTTGTCCGGGCTTCGGGATCGGCTGGGTCGCCATGAGCGGGACGATCCGTCTCGTTTGAACGCCTTTCTGAAATCCGAATTGTTGACGTATTTGAAGAAAATCGAAAGCCCGTTGAAGGCGAGCGGTCCCGTACCTTTCGTGGTGATGATGGTGGGGGTGAACGGCGTCGGCAAGACGACGACGATTGGAAAACTCGCCCTGAAGTTTAGCCAAGAGGGCCGGTCGGTGTTGTTGGTCGCCGGGGATACGTTTCGCGCGGCCGCGATCGAACAGCTTGACATCTGGGGACAGCGGGTGGGCTGCCCCGTGATCAAGCATCAGAGCGGATCGGACCCCTCCGCCGTGATCTTCGACGGACTTTCGGCGGCCAAAGCGAGGGGAACGGAGGTGGTGATCGTGGACACCGCCGGACGGATGCATACGAAATTCAACCTCATGGAAGAACTCAAAAAGATGAAGCGGGTCATGGACAAGGCCCTGCCGGGCAGTCCTCATGAGACCCTCTTGGTCCTGGACGCGACCACGGGGCAGAATGCCGTGTCTCAGGCCAAACAGTTCCACGAGGCCATCGGGGTGACGGGGGTGGTGCTCACGAAACTGGACGGAACGGCCAAGGGTGGGGTGGTCGTGGCTATTGCGGAAGAACTGGGGATTCCGGTCAAGCTGGTCGGGGTCGGCGAAGGGCTCGACGATCTCGAAGTTTTTTCGGCCGAGGATTTTGTGGAAGGACTTTTCGGGGATTAACGAAACGGATTCGGCCGTCCGTGGTTTGCGTGCCACTATTGCCCGTAGACGACGACCCGGTTCTTTCCCTGAGACTTGGCGGCGTAAAGTGCGATGTCGGCGTTCCGGATCAAGTCTTCCAGTGTCTCGGCGTCTTCCGGATAGGTCGCCAGTCCCAAGCTGGCGCTCAGAACTAATTTGTGATCGGACTTGATGAACGGAAGATCGAGTCGGTAGACCTCGGCGCAGATACGCTCGGCGATGGTCTGGGCGTCGGCCTTGCTGGTTTGCGGAAGGATGACGGTAAACTCCTCTCCTCCATAACGGGCGGCCACATCGATCGTCCGGATGCTGTTTCGAAGGCATCGGGCCGTCGCTTTCAAGACCTCGTCCCCGATCAAGTGGCCCAGGCTGTCGTTCACCCGCTTGAAGTCGTCCACGTCGAGCATGATCAACGACAAGGGCAGATGGTGACGGCGGGACCGTTCGATCTCTTCCGACATGCGTTCCTGGAAATAACGGCGATTCAACAGTCCCGTGAGGGAATCGGTGATCGAGATTTTTTTCAATTCCTCGGTTTTCTGATAAAACCGGGAACGCTCGATCGCCACCGAGGCATAGGCCCCGATCGAGACCAGGAGTTGAAGGTCCTCTTTTGAAAAGATCTCGCCGCTTATTTTATCGGCGACGTTGAGAACGCCGATGGTCCGGCCGTCCAATTTCAGCGGGATGCTGATAAACGACTTCGTTTTGTAACGAGGGCGCCTCTCCTGCGTGATGCGATGGTCCGTGTCAATGTCCGCCACGATCAGCGGACTTCCACTCATCACCACCTGGCCCGAAATGCCCTCGCCCGGGTGGATCTTCAGCAGCTCCACGACCTTCTTGTTCAATCCCTTCATCGCCTTGATGGACAGTTCCCGGCGGTCTTCGTCTAAAAGCATGATCGAGCCTTGTTCCGCCTGGACGTATTGAGTGGACTTATCCAGAATGATGCTGAAGATCTCTTCGGAGTCCATGGCGGAGCCGACGGTCTTGGCGATTTCCAGAAAAACCGAGACGTCTTTGGTCAAATCCCGTCTCTCACGTTGGAGTTGCGCGTTTTCCTGAACCAGGGAAGCCTGTTGGCAGAAGGCCGAGATGATCCGCGCGGTCTCATCGTCGATGTCCGTGTCGAAGATGCATAACAGGCTTGTAACGTGTTGATTTGAAATGAACAGCGGAAACAGGTAGACCGACGTGATTCCGGATGGAAAACCGGCTCTGAGAATCTCAAGCGTTTCATGGATCGAGACCGGACGTTGCTGTTCGATTAATGTATGGATCGGGCCCGTAGCAGCATCGGTTTGGTAGCTTCGCAGCGGCTCCGAGGCTTGGCCGAACGTCGCCACGGTTTTGAAAATTTGCCGATCCCGATCCCAGAGCAACACGGAGGCCGAGTTCAGGTTGAACAGGATTCCCAGGGAGTTCACCAGCGTGTGAATGAGTTCCGTGGGGTCGTTCTTAAGGTCCGCCGCTAACGTAAAAAGCGTCATCAACCGCGAAAATTTGGTGCTTAAGATGTTCTTCTCGTGCCCTTGATCTGCTGCGGTCATTGGCTCGGTTATAGCCTGCGAGGCCTTCAATGTCAATTGATTTTCGGGTTCCTTTTTCGGCGTCGGTTCGACGGCGATGACCCCGGCCGGCTTGCCCTGGGTTTGCGCCGATCGAGTGGAAATCGGAATGCCGGTGCCCGGACTCAGCAAGAGGGGTTTGGCCACGGTGGACCTGGAGGTCAGTCGGCCCAGGCCGAGACAGAGCAGAAGGGCGGCGGGCAGGTAACCGGCAAAGAAAACGAGGGTCAGCCCCACCGGGTCTCGAACGACCAGCGGGAGTTGCAACTCGATCAGTTGGCGATGAAACTCCAGACTGAATGCGGCTGTGACGAAGAGGAGAGCCAGCGCCATCAGGTAGACCGGCATCAATTGGCTCGGCCGCGGGTCCGGATGCCGACGCTTGAACGGAATCAAAAGGGGGAAGGGTCCAAGGACCAGGTAGATTCCCAAAACCTCAAGGAGGGGAAGCATGTCGTCCGGGAAAACGGCCTTGACCCATCCGACAAGGATGAGGCATGCGGCCAAGTTTCCGCTGGCCAGGATCAGATAGACAACCATCCAAAAACACCTCAAGGTTTTATAAATATTACAAAACATCCTCATATAAAGCAACTACACGAAAGTGGGTTTGGAGGGAGCAAGGACCATCGCCGGAAGCGAAAATTTTTATGAGGAATGGTTGTAAATATCTGCGGTTTGGTTAGGATTGACCGGGGTTGACAACCGGAATAGAGGGGGGATATATTGGATCCTCTTTCCTTTTTATCGTCCTGTTTCGCATATCACCCATGCGTACCTCGGCCGCTCGCGGTTAGAATCTCTGCACGGGAGCTGAACGGTCATGGAAAATAGTTTTTCATTAACCAATGGGATGATTGTGATCCCGGCCTTCCTGATCAGTGCGGGCCTTCTGTTTTACACTGCCGTTCAGGCTGCACTGGTAGGAATGGTCGGCCAGCGTAAGTCGCTTTACCTCTCGTTTGCCATCACCTGCTTGGCCTCGGCGGGTTTTCAGTTTGGGCCGGTAGGCTATTACACGGCCGGGTCGGTTGCCGCGGCGGCCTATGCGTTACATTGGCAGGCGGTTTCCGTCACGGTTTTTTTTCCGTCCTTTTTTGCGTTTATTGCCAATTATACGGGCCAGCGCCGCACCAAGCCATGGTTGATCGCGGTGATCACGGTCTCCGCCTTGTTGCTCGTCATCAGTTTGAATCAGCCTTACAGCGGACGATTCTCCACGTTGGAAGCGGATGGTGTATTGCGCCTGCCCTGGGGAGAGCAGCTCGCCCGCTTCAGGGGAACGCCTAGCGTTTGGAACGGGCTGGCCCGTTTGGTGTTTCTTGCGATCTTCATCTGGGCCGCCGCACGAGCGACTATTCAATACCGGCTCGGGGAGCGGCGCGCGGCATTGTTCCTCGCCGCCTATCTTGTCATCGGACTCGCGACCATGATTCAAGGCGGGCTGGTCGACCTGGGGGTTATTGATTTCTTCTATACCTTTGGTTTTTCTTATCTCGCCCTTGCGGTCTTGATGAGCGTGAGCCTGGGCATGGAACTGCGCGACCGTGCCGTCCGGCTTGAAGCCGCCGACTACGAGCTGCGCAAGGAGATCAAGCGGCGAAGCCAGGCGGAGGAGACCGTGCGGGAACGGCTGAAGTTTGAACAACTGATTTCGGATTTATCGGCCGGATTCGTCAAGGTGGCAGGAGACGAACTCGAGGCAAAAATTGCGGAGGGACTGGGGCTGATCGCACGGTTCCTGGGTGTGGAGCGAGCCAGCATCGGAGAGACCTCCGAAGATAAACGGGAAACCCACATCCGGTACGCTTATGTCGCTCCCGGAACTCGACCGCTTCCGCCCACTCTTTTGAGTACGTTATTCCCCTGGTATACACGGACGCTGAACAGCGGGAAGGCCGTCGTCCTGTCACGGATACCGGACGACCTGCCTGATGAAGCCGAAGTCGAAAAGCAGTTTGCCCGGAAGGAAGGCATCAAATCCATCCTGATCGTACCGTTGGAAATCGGCGGATCGGTCATAGGAGGCATGGGGTTTACCGCGTTTCGTACCGAGCGTTCCTGGCCGGACGATTTGGTCCAACGCCTCCGGCTCGTCGGGGAGATTTTTGCCAACGCGCTTCATCGAAAACGGTCGGAGGAGGCGCTTCGTGAGAGTGAAGAACGTTTTCGTCGGTTGTCCGAGGGGCCGTTCGAAGGAATCGCGATCACCGATGAAGGTCGATTTATGGATACCAACGCACAGTTCGAAAAAATGCTCGGATACAAGCACGAGGAATTGATCGGGATGCCGGTGTCCGAATGTGTTGCACCCGAGTCGCGTGAACTGGTTTTGGGGAAAATTAAATCCGGAGATGAAACGCCGTATGAACATATTGCCCTAAGGAGAGACGGCTCAAAATTTCCGGTCGAGGTCTTCGGACGGACGATTCCTTATCAAGGACGGAGGGTCCGCGTCACCGCGATACGCGACATCACCGAGCGCAAGCGGGCGGAAGCGGAGGTGCAGCGGTATGTCAGGCGGCTTCAAGTCCTTTCCGCTCGCTTGGTCGAGGTCCAGGAAATAGAGCGTCGGAGCATTGCCCGTGAGCTTCATGACCAGATCGGACAGGTTTTGACCGGACTGAAGTTGACGTTGGAGATGTGCTTGAGAAAGCCTTCTGATCGGATTCGGGAGGCCCTGCTCAATGCCCAGGCGCTGACGGATGATCTCGTAAACCAGGTCCGCGAAATATCCTTAAGGCTGCGCCCGTCCATGCTGGATGACCTGGGCTTGCTTCCGACGCTCCTGTGGCATTTCGAACATTACACCGCACAGACTCAGGTGCGCGTCGCCTTTCGACATTTCGGTCTGGAACGGCGATTCGGGCCGCAGGCCGAGACGGCCGCCTATCGGATTATCCAAGAGGCGTTGACGAATGTCGCCCGGCATGCCGGCGTAAAAGACGTGGAAGTCCGATGCGAGGTGGATCCGAAGGGACTCCGCATCGAGGTGGAAGATCGCGGTGTTGGGTTTGACCCGTCCAAGATCGGCCCGATTTCCTTCGGTCTGGTCGGAATGCGCGAGCGCGCGGAATTATTGGGCGGGAGTTTCTCGATCAAAACGGCCGCCGGATCGGGAACCTTGCTGACGGTCCGGCTGCCCTTGGCCCTGGTCGAGGCGCCGCGACGCGAGGAGATCCCATGACCTTACGTTTGGTCCTCGCGGACGATCATCCGGTGGTTCGAAAGGGACTGCGGGCACTGCTGGAGGCCGAGCCGGACTTCCGCGTCGCCGGCGAGGCGGCCGACGGCCTCGAGGCGGTGAAACTCATCGAGCAGCAGAGGCCCGATGTCTTGATCGTGGACTGGATGATGCCCGGCCTTGGGGGGCTTGAAGTCATCCGTCAGGCCCGGAACCGCTCGCCGCAGACCCGTTGCGTCGTTCTTTCGATGCACGCCAATGAGGCGTATGTTCTAGAGGCGCTGAAGAACGGCGCGTCCGGATACGTCCTCAAGGAGGAGAGCCATGCCGCCATGGTCGAGGCTGTCCGGGCGGTGAGTGCCGGCCGACGCTATCTCAGTCCGCCTCTTTCGGAGAAAATCATCGAGAGATTTCTGAGCGGAGGCGAGGCGGCCGCCGAGGATTCTTACGAGAAGCTGACGGATCGTGAGCGGGAGGTGCTGCATCTCGCGGCCGAAGGCCGCACCAATTCCGAGATCGCCGATCGTCTTTGCGTCAGCCCGCGCACCGTCGAGACCCACCGCGCCCATCTGATGCAGAAGCTGGGGCTTAAAAACCAGACCGAGCTCATCCGCTTTGCCCTAAGGCGGGGCATCCTGCCGAAAGAAGACTGATTCCGTCACGAAAACCGCACGTTTT
>Ga0335082_10001638_pt1 | contig 23911 bp, 19 predicted proteins | sample Lox_Sample_41_FD_206718 | JGI IMG/M metagenome (GOLD analysis project Ga0335082, IMG submission 206718) | Soil microbial communities from Loxahatchee National Wildlife Refuge, Florida, United States - Lox_Sample_4.1 | ecosystem: Environmental > Terrestrial > Soil > Wetlands | place: USA...
GGGTCTTCTCGGCAGGAGGCTTTGCGGCGGGAGATGGTGTCCCGCTTCGTCGCGCCGCGGGGCGTCGACGACCCGCGGGTGCTGGAAGCCATGCGCCGGGTGCCGCGGCACCTCTTCGTGCCGGAACTGCTGCGCGCGAAGGCCTACGGCGACCACTCGTTGCCGATCGGGTTCGGCCAGACCATCTCGCAGCCCTTCGTGGTGGGTGTGATGACGCAACGGCTGGCGGTCGAGCCCGATCACAAGGTGCTCGAGATCGGAAGCGGCTCCGGCTACCAGACGGCGATCCTGGCGCAGCTGGCGCGGACGGTCTACTCGCTCGAGCGGATCGACGAGTTGGCGCGGCGCGCTGCCGAGACGCTGCGAGGCCTGGGATGCCGCAACGCTTCGATCAAGGCCTTCGACGGCACGTACGGCTATCCCGCGGCGGCGCCGTACGACCGCATCCTCGTGACCGCCGGCGCGGGGGAGGTTCCGGAGCCGCTTCTCGAGCAGCTGGCAATCGGCGGCCGGCTCGTCCTGCCCATCGGCCCGCCGGAGGGGCAGCGCGTGCGAGTGATCCGCCGGCGCAAGACCGACTATGCGCAGGAGGACGGGGAGGCCGTCGTGTTCGTGCCGCTGGTCGGAAGATTCGGGAGACCGCGCGCGTGATCGCCCGGCGCGTCACCGTCGCGGGGCGAGTCCAGGGCGTCGGCTTCCGGTTCTTCGCGGCGAGGTCGGCACAGGAAGCGGGCGTGACCGGATGGGTGCGCAACCTTCCGGACGGCCGCGTCCAGTCGGTGGCGGAAGGGGAGGAGGGCGCGGTCGCGCGATACCTCGACCGGATGCGCGAGGGACCGCGCACGGGCCGCGTGACGGATGTGCGGGTGGAGGAGGTTTCGATCACGGGCTTCGACGTCTTCGAGATCACGACATGACGGATCTGCGCCGTTACATCCGAGACGTGCCCGACTTCCCGACACCCGGGATTCTCTTCCGGGACATCACGCCCCTGCTCGCGTCGGGCGAGGCGTTCTCGCAGGCGGTGCGTGACATGGCCGAGCCGTTTCGCGGGGCCGGTCTCGGGAAGGTCCTCGGGATCGAAGCGCGAGGGTTCATGTTCGGCGCCGCCGTGGCGCGCGAGTTGAACGTCGGCTTCGTGCCGGCCCGCAAGTCGGGGAAGCTGCCTCGAGAGAGCGTTCGGGTCTCCTATGGACTCGAGTACGGGCGAGACAGCCTGGAGGTGCACGCCGACGCCTTCGCGCCCGGAGAGCGCGTCCTGATCGCCGACGACGTGTTGGCCACCGGCGGCACCGCCCGGGCCGCGGCCGAGCTGGTCGAGCGGCTGCAGGCGAGCGTTCTGGGGCTGACGTTCCTGCTGGAGCTCGGAAAGCTCGAAGGGAAGCGCCTGCTCGAGGGCCGGCGGATCCACTCGGTCCTGATGCTAGAATAGCCGGACTCGGTTTTTCAGCGACCGTTCAAAAAAATGGCCGGAGAGAAGATTCTCGTCGTCGACGACGATGACGACATCCTGTTGATCGTCCAGACAATTCTGGGCGGCGCTGGCTATTCCGCGCACACCGCCCGCAACGGGCGGGAAGGGGTCGAGAAGGCCCTGGAGCTGCTGCCGGATCTGATCCTGCTCGACGTGATGATGCCGGAGCTTTCGGGGTGGGAGGTCTGCACGACGCTCAAGAATGCGCCGGAGACCCGCCAGGTCCCGATCGCGATGTTGACCGTGAAGAACGAGATCCGGGACCTGATCACCGGAATGCAGGCCGGCGCGGACGAGTACATCACCAAGCCCTTCACGCGCCGCAAGCTGCTCGCGACGGTGCAGAAGCTCCTCGAGGCGCGGGACGCGGCGCCGGCAGCTTTCTTGACGTCCGAGAACGAGGATTTTCGTTTCAAGAATCTGCTGTTCGATCCGGTGACGCGACTGCCGACGGTCCCGGTGATCATCGATGCGCTGCGCGACCGCCTCCTGGACAGCCGGGACCTCGGCGTCCTCTTCGTCGACGTGGAGCAGTACAGCCACATCGAAGAGGCCTACGGCTGGGAAGTGTTCGACGGCTTGCTTCGGGAGACGGGACAGGCGTTGCGCCGGATGCTGGGGACGGTCTTCGCCTCCGAGGATTTTGTCGCGGTCAACCGAGCGGGAGGATCCGACTTCTACGTCTTTACCGGATTGGAGCCGGGCGACGACTCTCTGGCGCGGCTGCAGCGCAAGGCGCGGCAGATCGAGGAGTCGTTGCGCGGCACGCTGGATGAGGCCTTCGGATCGCGGATCCACAAGCGTATCGGCGTCTTCGTCGGGCACGCGGTGATCCGCTCGAATCCGCAGATGCGTGTCGAGAGGCTGGTGTACCGCGCCCTCCGGCAGGCGATCAACGTCGCATCCACGAAGGAAGAGGAGCGGCAGGCGATCCTGCGCGAGACGTTCAAGGACATTTTGCGGCGGGGCCGCATCCGGACCGTCTATCAGCCGATCTTCAGCCTCTCCTCCCTGGAGCTCTTCGGCCACGAGGCGCTCACGCGCGGCCCGCTCGATACGGCCTTCGAGAGTCCGGAGCTGCTCTTCGCCTTCGCGGGGGAGAACGAGACGATCTGGGAGCTCGAGCAGCTCTGCCTCGGCTCCTCGGCCTCGCGATACAAGACCTACGCCGGGCCGCTCCTCTTCATCAACGTCGAGGCGGACTCCATCGCGGCGCTGTCCTCGCGCGGCCCGGAGGCGCTCCCGGCGCTGTTCGCCTTGAAGGACAAGGTCGTTCTGGAAGTGACCGAGAGGTCCGCCATCCGCGACGTGCCGGTCTTCCGCGATTCGCTCGAGGAACTGCGGCGGCACGGCTTCCGCATCGCGATCGACGACGCGGGTTCGGGCTACGCCTCGCTCCAGTCGATCGCCGAGCTGCGGCCCAACTTCTTGAAGGTCGCCAACACCCTCGTCACGGGCCTCCACACCGACACGATCAAACGGGACGTCGTCGAGATGCTGGTCAACCTCGCCCGCCGGATCGACGCCGTTTGTGTCGCCGAAGGGATCGAGACCCCGCAGGATCTCGAAGAGTGCCGCCGCCTGGGAATCCCCTACGGGCAGGGCTTCTACCTGGCCGTGCCCGAGGAGACACCCGCGCAGAAGCCCGCTCGCCGGATACGGCCCGAAGAGCCCCGCGTGGGAGAGGCGGCGCGATAGCCGGGGACGAAGGCGGCGCCTCCGGGGCCGGTCGAGACCAGCGGATTTCGACGACGCTGGACCTTCGTCCTCAACAGGAATCCTTCGGGGAGCTCACACGCGAGCTGCGGCGCATTCGCGAGTACATCGAGCCGACCGACGCAAACGGCAGCGCCTACTCGCAGCGGATCTTCGAGTTGCTGATGAGCACCGGCTTGCAGTTCGAGAGCGTGTGCCGCGCCGCGCTCGCCGATGGCGGCTACCCGAAGGACCCCCGGGACATGAACGCGGGTGACTACGCCTCGCTCGCGGCCAAGCACGGGCTTCCGCGGTCGGTCGTGACGGCTCTTTTCTGGAGACCGAAGGCGAAGGTCTTCCGACCGTTCAAGGAGTGGTCCGATCCGTCGCAGAGTCTTCCGTGGTGGGTCGACTACAACATCCTGAAGCACAACCGGCAGAACGAGTATCGAAGAGCGAATCTCTTGACGCTGGTCGAAGCGATGGCGGGCGTCTTCCTCTTGCTGTGCCGAGCCGGCGAGCGGCCCGCTCCGGAGTGGAGCGCGGAGGAGCATGACGACCACTGGCACTGCCAGGATGGCGACAATTTCGCGACCGGCTGCTTGACGGTGCTCTCGGCCGATGACACGCAACCGTCGGCGCCCCCCCGACTCGTCCCGGCCTTTCCGATCCGGTGCTCCAACCCCAAGTGCGTCATCTTGTTCGAGCCCGAAGGCAACCCCAAGATCGGCGAGGAGGTTCGCTGCCCCGGCTGCGACTGGCCTACCGTCTACGACCGTCGGAGAAGCGAGCGCCGGAAGGACAACGACCCGGCGCGGTAGAAGCGGCGACCGGAGCGCCGGAACTGACGTGGCGGCCCTGTCCGTCTGGTGCGCGAGCCTCCCGGCTCGGACCTCTTTTGTCCCGACGACCCGCGACAATGATAGTGGGAGGCGGAAGATGGCTGGGGTCCCGGGGTCGGCGGCAACGGACGACTCGGCGTTCGGTTTCGGTAATTTCGTAGAGGTTCGACGTGGCGCTAGCAGTTGACGTGACCGGGCTCGAAGTGAAGGCGGCGATCTCCTTCCTGAATTGGACTGCCGCGAAACTCAAGGCCGGCCTCTTGGGACGGCGTGACCGGCGGCTCGTGTCGGCTGCCCTCCAAGAACTCCTTTCGACGCATCCCAACCTGTCGAGGGTGGAAGATCTCCTTGCGAAAATAGAGACGACGCCGGACGGGCTGTCCTTTGTTCGCGCGCAACTGGGTGCGGCGAAAAAGGCCGCGCGCCGAGGAGCGGAGCCGGTGCGGGAAGGCAAGCACGCAAGAGCGATCCCCCGCCTCGTCGCCCAGCGAAGGAAGCCGCGAGAGGGCGGGGCAAGGGCCGCGCACCGGAAGCGGAAGTAGCCGCGCGTCCCGTCCGCGGCACGGGTGCGGCTCTACACTTTCCGCTACACCCGCGGCGGTCAGATAAGCTAACTCGCTAAGGGGCCGTAGCTCAGGTGGATAGAGCAAGAGTTTCCTAAACTCTAGGTCGGGAGTTCGAGTCTCCCCGGCCCCACCAAGCAGAGTCAACGACTTGCCTCACCGTGTTCGCGGAGCGGGCCGCCACGACCTCGCACCCGTGTCCCGACCCGGATCAGGCCGGGGCCCGACGTTCGGTCGGTCTACGAATTCGCGCGAAGCGCAGCGTCCACCGAAGGACGCGCGTCGTGGCGACGACGAGCGCCGTCCCCCCGGCCAGGCCCACCGGGACCAGCCACCAGCCGAGCACGTCCCGAGCTGAAGGGTCGTTGTTGATGCCGATGTCGAAGATTGCATGAGGGCCAACCTCGGCTCCGACTTGGTGCGGCGCGATGATCTTGCCGATGCCCCCGAGGATCAGCGCGAACCCCACGGCATAGCCGACGACACCCGTGACGAAGAGAACGAACCCCCAGACGCTCACCATCGACCAGCGCTGAATGCCGCGCATGACGACTCTGGGCGAGAGGCTGGCCCGCGCCTTCGCCACGACCGCATCGACTTGATACATCGGCGCGATCTCGTCCGGCCGGCCGAGCGCCTTCAGGATCGCGACCAGCCGCTCCTCGGTCAGCTCGCCGCTCGCTTCCGCGCGGTCGAGAATGTGACTTCGGATCTCGCGCAGAATTTCCTGGACCTCCGACTCCGGAAGCTCCCCAAGGGAGCGACGAAGCTCGGCCAGGTAGGCGTCGATCCTTCTTTGCAACTTCTCGGACTGCATCACTTCTCCTCCTTCTCGAGCAGGGGCTGGATGAGGGTGTTGATCGATGAGAGAAAGCCAGAGGCGTAGCGGGCCATGGCGACGGCCCGCCGGCGGCCGGCCGCGGTGAGCCAGTAGTACTTGCGCGGATGGCCGGACTCTGCTTCGACCCACTTCGTATCGACGAGTCCTTCGGCCTTGAGGCGGGCCAGGATCAGGTAGATGGTCCCCTCAGCCAGGACCAAGTCCGTGTCCTTCTCCAGGCGTCTTAAGATCTCGAGCCCGTAGAACTTGTCATTCCAGAGGATTGCGAGAATCGCGAGCTCGAGCCATCCCTTCTTGACCTGGCGCTCCCAGTTGTCCGGACCTTCGGGGTCCCGAGTCGCAGCCATACATTACATTATACGTTGCAATCCAATGTGTATTTCGCCGGAGCGCGGAACGACCCGAGGTCTTCCGGCTCGGCGCGGAACGCTAAACGCGATCCGGCAGCTTCAGGGTCCGCCGGAGGCTCGCGTCGAAGAGGCGGTCGGGCAGAAGCGACCGCAACGGGATCAGAAGCTTCGCCATCGTGGTCACGCGGTAGCGGGCCTTCGGCGCGTCCGCCTCGATGGCGTCCAGGACAACGCGCCCGACGGCCGCCGCGGGGAGCCTCCCAATTGCGAATTCGCCCTTCATGGCGCGCTCGGCCCCGCCGTAGAAAGGCGAGTAGGGGCCCGTCCGATGAAGGATGCCGTCGACCTCGGCAAGCGCGCGTTGCTCGAAGCGGGTTTCGATGGGTCCCGGCTCGACGACGACGACCCGCACTCCGAAGGCCGCGACCTCCACGCGCAGCGAGTCGGAGATCGATTCCAGGGCATGCTTGGCCGAGCAGTACGGCGCGGCGAACGGAATCGTCACCTTGCCGCCGACGGAGGAGATGTTGACGATCGTGCCGTGCCGCGCCTGCCGCATGGGCGGGAGTGCGGCGCGAATCGCTTCGATCGCGCCGAAGACCGTGACCTCGTACTGGCGGCGCCATTGCTCCGGCGAGACGTCCTCGATCGCTCCGTACTGAGCGTAGCCCGCGTTGTTGACGAGGGCATCGAGCCGACCCTCTTTGCCCAGGATTTCCTGGACGGCCCTGGCTGTCGCCCCGACTTCCGTCACGTCCAGCCGGCTTGCTCGGATGTTCGGTGTCCCGAGAAGTTCGGCGGCCGCCTCGGGATTTCGGGCGGAGGCGTATACGCGGTGGCCGCGGCGGGCGGCCTCCTGGGCCGTCGCCAGGCCGATTCCGCTCGAGGAGCCCGTCACCAGGACGACCTGTTCCCGCCGCACGGGCCGATGTTACCCTTCGCGGCTCTTCGGGAGCCCCCGTGCCACGGCAGCCTCGGGTGGGTGGGCGATCGGCGGACCCGGTGGGACGGGAGGCAGAGTCGGCGGGCTTGGCCGGGCGTAAACTCGCAGCGAAAGCGGTCGTCTAACGGATGTGCAGGCTGTTGCGATGATCCCGCGCCAGACCGATCCCGGCGTCGACGAGGGGCGCCTCCTCGCCGAGGTGCGTGCCGGAAACGCGGAGGCTTTCGAGCACTTCGTGCGCAAGTACCAGCGCAAGATCACGCGGGTCGCCTTCCGGATGCTGCGGGATCTGGCCGAAGCCGACTGCGCGGCTCAGGAGAGCTTCTTGCGCGCCTACCAGAACCTGGACGACTTTCGCGAGGGGTCGACCTTCGAGACGTGGCTGACCCGCATCTGCATCAACTGGTGCAAGGACCGTCTCAAGCGCCGCCGGATCGTCCTCTACTTCCACCAGGCGCCTCGCGAGGAGGATGAGTCAGGGCCGAGGGACTTGACCCCGCACCCGGCTCCCTCGCCCGAGCGGCGGGCGCTTTCGCGGGAGATCCGGGAACGGCTTCGGGAGGCCATCGATCATCTTTCGCCTCGTCAGCGGGCGATTTTCTTGTTGAAGCACTTCGAGGAGCTTTCGATTCCCGAGATCGCCGAGATCACCGGGCTCGACGCGGGCACGGTCAAGTCGCATCTCTTCCGGGCGGCTCACAAGATCCGCGCGCGGCTGGCCGAGTTCCGGAAGGGGGATTGAGCCGATGGAACGGACTGTTCGAGCGGGTCATCTGACCGACGAAGAGCTCTTCGGCCTTGCCGTGCCCCCCGCGGGTGAGCCCGAGGCGCTGCCCGCACACCTGCTCCAGTGCCTGGAGTGCGGTCGCGCATTCCAGGAATGGAAGGCTGCCGTCCGAGAGCTCGGCCACGAGGACGTGGAGCCGGTGACGAGCCGGTCCCCCGAGCAGTGGCGCACGGCCGAGAACCGCACGATCGAGGCGTTGCGCCGCGCGCGCGGGCGCCGGCATTTCCGGCCCCTTCCCTGGGCGATCGGCTTGGCCGCTTCGGTGCTCCTGGCCGTTCTGCTCCTCCCGGCGCGACAGGCTTCGAGACCCGCCGCTGTGGCGCCGCCTGCCGAGCCAGCTTCAGACCGGTCCGAGCTCTCCGCCGAGGACGCGGCGGACGATCTTCTACTGCGTCAGGTCGCTTCTCTCTCTCGCGGGGAGGACGCCGCGGACTGGAACGTGCTGGCGCCCGATCCGGCCGAGCCGAGCAAGGGCAGATCGTGAAAAAGGCAGGCTTGTTCCTCCTCGCCCTCGGCGCGGCGATCCCCCTTCTCGGCCAACCTCAGGTGCCGGACGGGAAGTGGTGGAAACGGCCGCGGGTCGCCTCGGCGATCGGGCTGACCGAGGAGCAGTCGAAAGAGATCGAGAAGATCTTCTTGAAGTCGCGGCCGCAGCTGATCGACCTGAAGGCCGACCTCGAGAAGAAGCAGGTAGATCTTCAGTCTGCCGTGGAGGACCATGCGAGCGACCGGCGCGAGATCGAGAAGAAGATCGACGCGGTCGAGGAAGCGCGCAAGCAGCTGCAGAAGGCCCGGGCGTTGATGATCCTCGACATCAGGCAGGTCCTGAAGCCGGAGCAGTGGGACCGGCTCCTCCAGATGCAGCAGGCGGCGCGCGAGCGGCGTCGCCAGATGCTGCGGGAGGACGCGTATCGTGGGCGACCCCCGGCGCGACCTCCTGCGAGCTCGGACGACTCGCGCTAGTTTCGGAAGCGCCCGCGGCTCCCCGAGGTTGCCCCGAGGGGGCGCGACTAGGTCAGCCCCTGCCCCCCGTCGACCGCGATGACCTGACCGGTCAGGTAGGACGGCCCAGCGCAGAGGAAGACCACGGTGCGCGCCACATCCTCGGGGTCGCCCAGCCGCTCGAGCGGCGTCTGGCGGGCCCAGCGCGCCGCGGCCTGGGGAGAAGTGCCCTCTGGGACGAGCACGGCGCCCGGGGCGACGCCGTTGACCGAGATCTCCGGGGCGAGCTCCACCGCTAGGGCACGCACCAAGCCCTCGACGGCCGCCTTCGAGACGGCGTGCGCCAGATAGTGGCGCTGCGGATGCGTGGCCATGAGGTCGGAGATCAAGACGATTCGCCCCAGGCGCTCTCGCAGCATGGGCGCCGCCTCGCGGGCGAGCAGGAAGGCGGCTCGGGCATTGACGTTCATCGCGGAATCCCAGAGCGCCGCGTCGGTCTCGGAAAGGGACGCCTTGTGGAAGTTTGCCGCGGAGTGAACGAGCAGGTCGATCGAGCCCAGGCCGTCGACGCATGCGCGGACGATTCTTCGGCAGTCGGACTCGAGCGAGAGATCGCCGCCGATCGTGACGGCACGCCGGCCCGCGCCGCGGATGCGGTCCGCGAGATCCTCGGCGCCGCCGGAGGAGGACCGGTAGTGCACGGCCACGTCGGCGCCGTTCTCGGCGAGTGCCCAGCCGATTGCCGAGCCGACACGCACCCCGGCCCCCGTCACGAGTGCCGCGCGCCCGGAGAGCGGGAGCTCCGTCATGGGCTTCCGATCGTAACCCGGCGGAGCGATACTGTGGCTCGTTAGAACAAAGAAGTCGTGTTCGTCCACGGCTGCTACTGGGACTTGCAGCCGCGTTGCCGGGAACATCAGGCCCGCCTCGAACGGAGCCGGACCCGACGACAGGACGAACTCGCGAAGACCCTGAAGGCCGGGGAACATGAGGCGGGTCGTTCCCGCTGGCGATGGGACGCTTTGGGAACAGCCGCGCCTTGTCAGTTCGATCAGCACTGACACAATCGCCGTGCAACACGTATATTTCATGGGCGCTGACCCCGTTCGGCTCCCGCTGATGTGTCTGAATCTTTCGGTCGGCATTCTTTGTTGCCAGCTTGAGCATTCCACTGGAGGTTTCTATGAAAAGCCTGGTTGCCTTCCTTGTCATTGCATTAGGTCTCGCGCAAGCTGTCCCAGGACAGACAGGTTCCTCGTCCTCAGACGGTGTTTCCAGCGATGCTGTCCTGGCGGTGCACTTCAGGGGGCTGGTTCTTCCGAGTGGTCAAATGTGGTACGAGTTGGATCCAGGCCCTATCGCCACTCGAGCTATACGGATGTACTCGGAGCCGAGCCATACGCGCCTCGCGATGGTCGTGGACCCGGAGTTCAAGAACAGCGCTGCTGGGAAGGCGTGGATGGATTCGCTCGCTGCTGATCGCATTCAGGAGGTTGCGTTTTCAACCGGATCTCTCCCGGATGCCCATCCAAGGTTCCAGATATCAGCGCCGCCCGGCTCCGACTGGTGGGTTTCCGTTTGGGTAAACGGGAACTACTTTGGCCTGGACGAGGATCGCCTCGTTGCTAAGCAAGTTTTGATGGGTGAGAAGAACTTCGGATCATCGGTGTACGTCACTCCTGAAGGGGTGATCGAGCGCTGCTGTGACTGCCATAATGGTACGAAGTCCTGCGACTTTTGCGACTCGAATCAGTTCTACAACTGCTGTTACTTCCAAGGCGGCTGTCAGATTTACTGTCCAGCACAGATTTGTGGCCAGTCCCCGGGTCATTAGGGTAGTCTGAAACCACGCGGATGCCGGTCGAAGGTTGCGTCGACTGCTTGGGTTCTGGGTGAACATTACGAATCTGACAAGCGCGGGGGCACCCGAAGCCGGGTGGTAGAGGGCGTGAGGGGGCCTCCGCGCGGTTGCAAAGAGAGCCGTCAGAGCGAGCGAGACCCGTATCAGTTTCGTGTTCTGCTTTTTTCAGCGTGGCTGCTCGTTGTCCTTACAAGTGCCAGCCTGGCCGCGGCGGCCAGCTCGGTCTCGGGCCGCGTCTTGGACTCGGCAGGCGAGCCCGTCGCGGGGGCGCGGATTGAGCTCCTGACCTATCGCTCTCCCGAGGAGCAACTGCTCGATCGAAGCTTGGGCTCCGAGCCTCGACCGGTCAGCGAGACGCGAACCGATGCAAGGGGCTCCTTCCAGGTCTCGATGGCGAAGATGGAGGAGCCGGCGGCGCTGCGCGTCCTCGCCGATGGACTTCCCGCCGTCGAGATTCCCGGACCGATCGAGGCCGGCGGGGAGGAGGAGCTCGAGATTCTGATTCCACCGAGTCAGGTCATCTCGGGCCGCGTCACGGATGAGTCCGGAAAGCCGGTGACACAGGCGCGGGTCTTCGCGTGGGCGGCGCTCGACTTGCCCGAGGACGGCGTCGCTTTCGAGGAGGCGAGGAGCGGTCCCGACGGATCGTTCGTGCTTGCCTCCGCACCGACCGGAGACGTCATGATCCGCGTCTCGGCACACGGCCTGGCCGCAGTCACGGTGGGCGGCTCGAGAGCCGGCCAGCGCGTCGTCTTGAAGCGCGGGGGCGGGCTGGGAGGCGCCGTCGTCGATTCGTCGGGTAAAGGCATGGCCGGTGCGATCGTGACGGCAGGCGGCGCGGCCGCCCGAACCGACGCGTCGGGGCAATACGAGTTCGAGGCCCTTCCGGAGGGACTCGTGAGCGTGCAGGTGGTGTGGCCGGACGGCCGGCTCGCGCGCCGCGACAGCGTTCGGATCCGGAAGGGCGCGATGACGCGGGCTGATCTGGTCCTGGCCGCTGCTCCGGGAATCTCCGGCGTCGTCGTCGACGAGAAGACACGGCGGCCGCTCTCCCGAGCTCGCGTGGCGGTCGTCACCTCGAGATTTGCGGCCCCGGGGACCCCGCCTGTTCGCGAAGAGCGCACGGATTCCCGCGGTCGGTTCCACCTGCTCGGCCTCGCTAGCCGCGAGTACCACTTGACGGCCTGGCGCGGCGGCTATCTGCCCTCCAGTCTGCCCGTGGCGGCCGGGATGCCGCCTCCCGAGATTCGCATCGCTCTTATCCGTGGCGCCGCCGTCTCGGGAAAAGTGACGGACGAGAGTGGCTCGGCGGTCGCGGGTGCCCGCGTGCAGATGTTGCCCGGCACCGGACGCCGAGCGATGCTCTACGGGGATCCAGCCCGCGGCGCTCCATCCGCGCTCTCGCGGGCCGACGGATCGTTCCGGCTCGGAGGCCTTCCGCCGGGGATCCCCGTGTCGATCCTTGCGACGCGCGAGGGATTCGTTTCCGCGCGCCGCGACGGCATTGCGACGGCGGCCGGCGCCGGCAAACCCGTGACCCTCGTTCTGCGGCGAGGGCTCGAGGCGCGCGGACGCGTGGTCAATGGCGAGGGGGAAGCGATCGTTGGCGCGCAGGTGGCGCTTTCCCGCACCGAAGAGCGAAGGCTGGCGGGTGGGGCGGGCTGGAGCACCGAGAGTCCGGGCTCTTCCCGAAGCGCGGCGACCAACGGGGAAGGGAAATTCGTCGTGAGGGCGCTCGAGTCGGGAAGCTACTCGGCCGCGATCAGGCATGCGGCGTACGCGAGCAAGTCGATCGCGGCTCTCGAGGTGAAGGCCTCCGGCATCACCGACTGGCCGCCGATCGTTCTGACTCCTTCGGCTCCTGTTGCCGGTGTCGTGCGGAACAAGCGGGCCGAGCCGGTCGCCGGTGCGACCGTCGCGACGTCGAGCCCCGACGGCGGATACAACCAGTTGCTGACGGACGCGGAAGGCCGATTCCGCCAGGACGGCTACTCCGCGGGCGCGGCGGTCAGCCTTGCCGTCCGTGCCGAGGGATACGCCGAGGCGAAGCAGTCGGTGAAGGCTCCGGCACCGGATCTCGCGATCGTTCTCTCGACTTCCGGAACGATTCGCGGCCGCGTCGAGGACGCCGCCACGCGAGAGCCGATCGTGACGTTCTCGATCCGCGGCCGCATCCCGCGCGGCCCTTCTATCGAGGCCCGGGACTTTCGCTCCGAGGACGGCGCCTTCGAGATTTCGGACATACCGCCCGGGAAGGTCGATCTGACGGCCTCCGCGCCAGGCTTTCTCGAAGGAAGGACGGTCGGAATCGAGGTGGGGGAGGGCGAGGTCAAGGAAGGCGTCGTGCTCTCCTTGAAGAAGGGACAGAGGATTTCCGGCCGCGTGCTCGATCCCTCTCGCGGCGCCGGCGTGCCAAACGCCACGGTGTCCTGGAGAAGGGTGTCGGAGCGGACCGCAGAAGGGATCGCCATCGGCCCGGGCGGCGCCTTCGTCATGGTGTCGAACCCGGCGACGACGGACGCGGACGGCCGGTTCGACTACGACGCCGTCCCGCCGGAGAAGCTCATCTTCAAGGCGAGCCATCCCGACTTCCTCGAGGCCGAGAAGACGATCGACGCGTCTGCCGAGAGCGAGGTCTCGATCACGCTTTCACAGGGGGGCTCGATCGAAGGTACGGTCGTTCGTAGTGACGGCCGGTCGCCGGTACCTGGCGCCGAGGTGAGTCTCGCCGAGTCGGGAGGGGCTCCTTCCGTCCTCTCGGGGGACCAGACGCCCGCCGACGAGGGCGGGCGTTTCTCCTTCTTGCACCTGAAGGGGGGCCGCTATCGGCTGACGGCTCAGGGGACGTCCGGACGCTCCGGCGCGACGGAGGTGGTGCTCGCTCCGGGGCAGAACGCCGAAGGAGTCGTTCTGTCTCTCGACGCCGGCGCTGTCCTCCGCGGCAGAGTGACCGGGCTGCCGCCGGAGCGGCTCGTCGGTCTCGAAGTTCATGCGTACTCCGACGGGTTTTCGGGCTCCGCCGCGACCGGGCCGGACGGGCAATTCACTCTCACCGACGTCCCTTCCGGCGTCGTCCTCGTGGCGGTCTCGATGGCGCGGTTCGGGGCGTCGACACGATCGGTAACGAAGAAGGTAGATGTGCCGGAAGGGGCGTCGGAAGTGCCGGTGGACATCGACTTTTCGGGGACGTCGCGTCTCGTTGTCCGAGTGACTCGAAAGGAAGAACCCTTGCCGGGCGTCGGACTCCTGGCGCAGCCGGATCTCGGCGCACCCGGCTCGATTGTCGGGGGAGAAACCGACGCCGATGGCCGCGCCCTTCTCGAGGGGTTGGAAGACGGTTCCTACGTCGTGAATGGCCGAATGGGCGGCGCCATCGGTTTCCAGCGAACGGTCACGGTCTCCGGAGAGACGTCCCTGGAAGTGGCCCTCGGCCGGGGATCCCTCTCCGGCACCGTGACGGACGCTTCCTCCGGCGACGCACTCTCGGACGTCAGCGTCGCGGCGGAAACCGGCCAGGAGGCCACGCAATGGCAGGTCCGGCGCGCGCAGACCGATTCGCAGGGCCACTACACGATCGACGAGCTCGATCCGGGCGCGTTTCAGGTGACGGCACGACGCGACGGATATCGGCAGAAGACCCTTTCCGCCACGGTCGGCGATTCTCCCGTGGAGCTCGGCTTCACCTTGACGCGGGGGGGCGGCTTGCCGATCGTCGCCACGGACGGGATCTCCGGCATGCCTCTCTCGGGGCTCTCCGCCGTCGCCTTCTCCGAAACGGGAGCCATCGCCTTTTCCGGAGCCGTCGCGCTCGACGCCTCGGGAAACGGCGAGATCGCCTCGCTCGCGCCGGGGACGTACGCCCTCTACGTGAACTCCTCGGGCTACGCTCCTCGCTCGATCAATCCGGTGCAGGTTCCATCGCCTCCGGTGGCTGTCTCGCTCACGCCGGGAGGTCGGCTGGAAATTCGGGCGGCATCGGCGGGAGTCGGGAGAATCCTCGATGCCGCCGGGGCACCGTACCTCTTCTCGATCGGGAGCCTCGACGGTCGCCTGCCGCTGTCGCCTCCGGTGAGCGCGCTGGATCACATTGCGCCCGGGTCCTATCGGCTTGTCGTCGAGGGGCCAGGGCGCGAAAGGGCCTATCCCTTTTCGATCGCCGAGGGGCAAACGACGCGCCTCGAAACGCCCTGACGTCGGGGACACCGCCCGAAGTAACCTTGGAGGGCCCCGATCCGTCCTAGATCCCGAGAGACCCGATGAACAGACAGGTCTTGCGCCGGTTGTGTCTGGCGCTCTTCTTAGGCTCCGGAGCGCTCTGCGTCCGTGCGGGCACGATCACGGGCCGTCTGCTCGACCCTCAAGCCAACCCGGTCTCGGGGGCGCGCATCCAGTGGACCGCATACCGCGTCGAAGAGGAGAGCCTCGCCGACCAAACAGCAGGTATCGAGCCGAAGGTCTTGGGGGAAGCAAAGAGCGGAGTCGATGGGAAGTTTCGTGCCGAGACCTCTCCGTCGGCAGGCCAGTTTTCCCTTCGGGTTCAATCGGCCGGCCTGCCCGAGGCGCTCCTGTCCGGCCCCTTCGATCCATCCGATTCGATGGATCTTCCCGACCTGCAGCTGCCGGCCGTGGCGGGTGTGAAGGGGCGGGTGGTCGACGAGAACAACAAACCGGTCCCGCAGGCGACGGTTCGAGTCGGCTCGGGAGGCGGGCTCGTGGAGTCCGACGTCGTTTTCTTCGCGGAGACGAAGTCCGGCGCTGACGGCGGCTTCACACTGGCCACCGCGCCCGAAGGGTTTCGTTTCCTCGAGGTCAGGGCGGCGGGATACGTTCCCGCATCCCGGGCGCTTCTCGGCGGGAGCGGAGACTCCCTCGTCACGCTCCGGGCGGGCGGAACGGTTCGGGTGACGGTGTTGGATGCTTCGGGCAATCCTGCCTCGGGAGCGATCGTCGTCTGTGAGCAAACGGCAGGGCGCGCCGATGCGACCGGGCTCATCCGTCTGACAGGCGTTCCCGCCGGCGCTCGCGCCGTCGAGGCAATCTGGAAGAACCAGTTCGTGGCTTGCCAGAGCGGTGTCAAGGTGCGAACCGGCGCGGAGACGGGCGCGAGCCTTCGGCTCTCCAGGGCGGCGTCGATCGAGGGCACGGTCATCGACGGGACGACGCGAAAGCCGGTCGGCGGCGCGCGGATCGCGATCCTGGAGCCCGGCCTGCGACTCAACGCGGCGCCCGCGCGGCGCGCCGTGCGCTCCGACAGCCGCGGCCGTTTCCAGGCCGGGGGTCTCGAGTCGGGAAGGTACACGGTCGAGGCAGCCCGATCGGGTTACGTTCCGTCCGCGATTCAAAACGTAGCGGCGGCGGCGACCGCGGCGGGCAGCGTCTCGATCGCCCTCGAGCCCGCAGCTTCCATCTCAGGCCGGGTGCTGGACGAGAAGAAGCAGCCCGTTCGCGGCGTCTCGGTTCGAGTCGCGCGGGATCCGTCGCTGCGAGGCTTGCTGCGCCGGGGCGGGGGAGCGGCCATCCTCCCCGCCGATCGAGGCGCCGTGACGGGTCCGGACGGACAGTTCCAACTTCAGGGGCTTTCGGTCGGGCACGGCTTGAGCCTCGAGGCGACGAAGGCGGGATTCGCGCCGGCGCGGAGTACCGGGATCGCGCTCAAGGCGGGCGAGCGCCTTCAGAACGTCGATTTCATCCTGAAGGCAGGGTTGGGCGCCCGGGGGCGCGTCGTCGACGCCAAGGGCCAGGCCGTCGCGGGCGCCGAGATTCGCGCGCTGCGGCGCACCGGGAGAGGCGGCGGACGGTTCCTCGTCGTCGGCGGGCGCCAGGGACCGGCTGACGCCGTGTCGGCCGCCGACGGAGCGTTTTCCGTGTCCGGTCTGGAGGAAGGGGACTATGAGGTCCTTGTCTCGCGCCAGGGCTTTGGCCCCAAGACGGCGAGCCTTTCCGTCAAGGGTCCGGGGCAGAGCACTTGGGCTCCCATCGTTCTTTCGGAGGGGGCCGCCGTTTCGGGGTTCGTTCGGGACTCGCAGGGCGCTCCGATCGGCGGCGCAACGGTGTTTCTCATCGGGGAATCGGCGGGACCGCAGACTGCCTCGACCGGAGGCGACGGTGTATTTCGACTGGGAGATCTGGTGCCCGGCAAGGCGGTGATGATCGCGGTCAACGCCGAGGGATACGCTCCCGCCCGCAGCAGCGCCACACCTCCTGCCAATAGTGTCGCGATCGTCCTGACAAACACCGGCACGATCCGGGGCCGGGTGCAGGACTCCTCGGGCAGTCCCATCTCGGAATTCACCGTGACGTTGAGCGCCGGCGCCCGGGGGGGCTTCGGGAACCTGCTGCTGCGCGCTCCCGGAGGCGGGGTTCCCGGTCCCCAGAATGTGCGATCGGCCGACGGCTCCTTCGAGATCGGCAACGTTCCTCCCGGCACCTGGACCGTTCGGGCTTCCGCGGCCGGTTATCGCACGGCCGACGTCGGCGGGGTTTCCGTTGGAAGCGCCGAAACCAAGGAAGACGTCGTCGTGTCTCTGAAGCGCGGCGGAGCCCTGGTGGGAAAGACGATCGACGCCAGCTCGGGCGTGCCCGTCGCCAACGCGACCGTCTCCTGGGAGCCCGCGGGCTCGCCTCCGGGGCCGGCCGCGATGGCTGCCCGACTTCTCGACGGAGGCGGCGCCAACGTGACTTCGACGGACGCCGACGGACGCTTCTCCTTCGACGGACTCCCCGAGGGCAAGATCACGCTCACAGCCACCCATCCCGATTACCTCGAAGCCACGCGGGACTTCGACGCCGACGCGGGGATGGAGGTGCAGATGCCGCTGGGGAGCGGCGGTTCGATCACCGGAGCGGTCGTCGGAAGCGACGGGACGACGCCGGTGCCCCAGGCGCAGGTTCGCCTGGACGACGAGGGAGACACGGGTGGTTTCGGCCCGGCATCGCAGACGGTTTCGGCCGACGGCGGCGGGGGCTACCGGTTCGATCATCTCGGTGCGGGGAGATTCCGTCTGACGGCGCGGTCGGACCGGGGAACTTCGGCTCCCAAGGAAGTCATCCTCGCAGAGAACCAGCGCCAGGACGGCATCCTGCTGCAGGTCGGCGCCGGCACTCTTCTCGATGGGGCCGTGTCGGGATTGCCGGCCGGCCAGCTCGGTCAGGTCCGGGTGACCGCTGCCGCCGGCACCGGATACCGCGATACGGCCGTGACGGACGACTCCGGGAAATTCACGTTGCGCGACGTTCCCTCCGGCGTCGTCACGCTGACCGCCTCGACGGCGTTCATGCAGGGTCGGACGACTTCGAAAACCGTCGAGATCCCGGAGGCGACCGCCGAGATGCCGGTCGAGATCGTCTTCGAAGGACTGTCGCGCCTTTCGGGCCGGGTCACCCGCGGCAGCTCGCCGCTTTCGGGCCTCTTCCTGCTGGCGCTTCCCGACCCGCCGGACGGCTCCGGGCGGTTCACCGGCCAGACCGACGAGGCCGGGCGCTATGCCTTGGAAGGAATGAGCGACGGCAACTATCAGGTCAGCGTGAACGGCCCGGGAGTCTCCTACCGAAAGTCCTTCACCGTCTCCGGAGACACCAACGGTGACATCAACCTCCCGACGACGACGCTTACTGGCACCGTAGTCGACGCCGGCTCGGGCGAAGCAATCGATGGCGCAACGGTCCAGGCCGAGACCGGCCAGGAAACGCAGGCCCAGGCGGTCAAGCGCGCCCAGACCGACTCCGCCGGCGCCTACGAAATCGCCGACCTCGATCCCGGAAATTATCAAGTGACGGCGCGAAAGGCCGGCTATCAACTGAAGACTCAGTCGGCAACCGTCGGGGGAGACGGTGCGCCGCTCGATTTCAGCCTTCTGAAAGGCAGCGGCGCCTCGATTCGCGTCACCGACGGCCTGACCGGAATTCCGCTCGGCGGCGTCAACGCGCTCGCGTTCGGGCCGGACGGCTCCATCGCGTTCCAGGGAATGGTGGCGCTCGATTCGACCGGGACCGGCGAGATCCCGTCGCTCGCTCCCGGGCGTTACGCGGTCTACGTGTTTTCCGGCGGCTACGCGCCCCGGTCGATTGGGGCGATGGACGTTCCGGTTCCGGCCGCGGTTCCCATCGCCATGACCCCCGGGGGGAGCGTCGAGGCCCGCTCCAGCGCCGGCCTGACGGGCCGGATCCTCGACGGGTCGGGAGCGCCGTACCTGCTGAATGGATTTCGACTGGACGGAGTCGTGACGGTGATGCCTCCCGTCACCGTCTGGCAGCACCTGGCGCCCGGCTCCTACACGCTCTTTGTCGTCTCCAGCGACGGAAGCCGGTCCCTCCCGTTCAGCGTCGCGGAAGGGCAGACGACACAGCTGGTCGTTAAGTAACCCTTTACCGGCGCGGGTTCCCGGCCGCGCGGTCCGTCACGGCTCGGCCGCGTCTCGTCCACTAACATCTCTGTCGGTATCGCGCCCGTACGATCATGCCGCGCGCGGACGGAAGAGCCATTTCGATGGCGAGCGAAGGAGCGCAATGACACCTTTCAGATTGTTTCCCGGCGTCCTCGGGGCGTTCTTGGCGATCGCCGTGTTGCCGGGGCAGTCCTGCGGGGCCCCGAAGTCGCGACGTGAAGACCCTTGCGGGCCGCGCCCGGTGACCGAGGACCTGCGCAAGGAGCTCCTCGGCGCTCGGGACGCCGCGTGGCGCGCCTTCTTCCAGACCGATCCTGCCGTCATCGAGAAAGCAATCGGGCCGGAGCTCATCGCCATCCAGGAGAGCGACGAGAAGTGGGAGAGCCGGGCGAGTGTGACGGCCCTCTCGAGGTTCCTCAACCAGAAGGGTGTTCGGCTGCTGCGCCTCGAGTTTCCCCGCACCGAGATTCAGGTGTTCGGGAATGTCGCCATCCTCTACTACACCTATGTCTTCGAGACTGGTATCGGGGACAAGTCGACGGGAGTCGATTCGGGGCGCGGCACGGAGATCTTCGTCCATCGTGACGGGAGGTGGGTCGACGTCGGGTGGCACCTCGACAACGGCCCGTTTTACCGGAAGGAAGGCGTATGGATGCGAGCCGCCGGCGACCCGCAGCCCCGGCCCGGCGCGTCGGCGCGGGCCGGCGAGTGAACCGAGCAGGCGGCGTCGGTCGCGGAGCTCCACGTCTGTTGGGAATCGAGACATGAGGTTTCTCGAAGCGTCCGTCGAGGGAGGGGGTTACCGGGTCAGCCTCCAGGAAGCGGCGGAGCCCGTCCCGGCTCCCGGCGAAGTATTGGTGAAGGTGGCGGCGTCGGGCGTCAACCGCGCCGACCTTTCTCAGATCCTCGGGCGCTATCCACCGCCTCCCGGTGAATCGCCGATTCTCGGGTTGGAGGCGTCGGGAACGGCTGTCGAATCGGGCGAGAGGGTCTGTGTCCTGGTCGCCGGCGGCGGTCACGCGGACTTGGTCGCGGCGCCCCGCGGCCAGGTCTTTCCGGCGCCCGCGGGAATCGACCTTGTCTCAGCCGCCGCGATTCCCGAGGCGTACCTGACGGCGTATCTGAATCTTTCGATCGAGGGGCGCCTCGAGCGAGGCGACCGGGTGCTGGTCCACGCGGGAGGTTCCGGGGTCGGGCTGGCCGCGATTCGGACGGCGCGTTATCTGGGCGCGTCGGTGGCCGCCACGACGCGGAGCGCCTCGAAGCTCGCGGCGATGCGGAAGGCGGGCGCGGAGCTGGTGATCGATTCGAGCGCCGTGTCCTTTGCCGAGGCGATCGAGAGGGAATGGGGCGGGAATGCCGTCGACGTGGTCCTCGACCCCGTGGGGGCCGACTCGCTTGCCGGAGACCTTCGCGTGCTCGCCCGCGAGGGACGCGTCATCTTTCTGGCCAACCTGTCGGGGGTCGAGGCGAGGCTCGACATCCCGGCTCTCATGGGCAAGCGCGGCCGCCTGATCGGCTCGACGCTTCGGTCGCGATCGCGGGAGGAGAAGGCGCGGCTCGTCGCGCGCTTTCGCCAGGAGATCCTGCCCGGCTTCGACTCGGGAGCGCTTTCGGTCGACGTCGACTCGGTGTTTCCGGCGACCCGGGCAGGAGAGGCGCTCGCTCGCATGAGGGAGGACCGCAACACAGGAAAGATTCTCCTCGACTGGACCGGCGTGAGCCTCTAAGGGGCAGAGGCCCTGCTTCGTTTCGCGTAGCCGCGCGGGTCGTTCATGAGAGCCGTGTTTTCACCGAAGGCGCGCCACTCGGAGAGGAGGGCCCAGGAGTGGATGAGGACCGCCGCGATGGCGGCGGCGAGGTGGGTCCAGGAGGGAAGGGCGCGGGTATGGACGGCTCCTCCCAGAACGAAGACTCCGATCGCGGAGAGCAGAGCGAAGGTTGCCGGCGGAGAGGTCCTCCGCTTGAAGAGCGCCAAGAGCTGCTGGATTCGTCGGCGCTCGCTCTCGGGGAAGCCTTCGGCCTCCTGCTTGACGAGCTTCCCGGTTCCGATGAAGTAGAAGATCACCATCGACTGCGAGAAGAGCGAGAGAAGCACGGTCGGGATGGCGTAGCCGACGTGCCGTGTGATGAGCGTCTTGGCGGCGGCGGATGTGACGACACCGGAGGCCAACACAAATCCCTGGACCGAGGTGAAGAGGAATCCTGCCAGGGCGAGAGCCGTCGTCAAGAGAAGCGCCACCGCCATGGCGCGATGTTATCCGGGATGCGAGCAAGAGCGGCCGCTCTCAGCGTGATCCGACTTCATCTTGACCGCACCGGAGGGGGAGGGACAGAATGCCCCGCATGGCGACTGACGTCCGAACTCTTTGCGACATCTTCTTGTCGGCGGTGGCGTCGGGCAAGTCGGATCTGCTGCTTTCGAAGGTCGGGGGCTCCTGGAGGCCGATTACGGCCGCCGACTTCGGTTTCACGGTCCGGTCGCTGTCGTTGGGGCTGAACGCTCTGGGAATCCAGCCGGGCGACCGCGTGGCGATCCTCTCGGAGAATCGGCCGGAGTGGGCGATGGCCGACTTCGCCATCCAGTGCGCGGGCGCCTGGTCGGTGCCCATCTATCCGACTCTGCCGGCCGGGCAGATCACCGGCCTGCTCAAGGACTGCGCGGCGCGGGCAATCTTCGTCTCCACGGCCGAGCAGCTCGCCAAGACCGCGACGGTCAAGGCCCAGTGCCCCGCCCTCGACTACGTGATCGCCGTCGAGAGCGGCGCTCCTTCGGAACCCGGATATCTCAGCTTCGATCAGGTCGTCGACAAGGGCCGCCCCACCCTGGAGTTGAGTCCCGGCCTCTTCGAGCAGAGGGCCGCCCGCGTCAAGCCCGACGACGTCGCCACGATCATCTACACCTCCGGGACGACGGGGGAGCCGAAGGGCGCGATGCTGACGCACGCGAACTTCGTCTCCAACGTCGTCGCTTGTTGTCAGGTCGTTCCGATCCGGAGCGATGCGACGGCGGTGTCCTTTCTACCCTTGTCCCACGTCTTCGAGCGAATGATCGACTACGCCTATTTCTACCGCCACACGTCGATCGCCTACGCCGAGTCGATCGACAAGCTTCGGGACAACTTGCTCGAGATCAACCCGCACTGCTTCGCGGCGGTCCCCCGCGTCTACGAGAAGGTGCACGCCCGGATTCTCGAAAAGGTCGAGAAGGGAGGCTCGCTGAAGAAGAGGCTGTTCGCCTGGGCGCTGCGCGTCGGGCGCGAGCGGCTTTCGTTCGAAGGGCGTCGAGCGCCGCTGCCCCCCGGGCTCGCCCGGCGTGTGCGCCTGGCGGACCGGCTCGTCTTCGGGAAGATCCGACACGCGCTCGGCTCCCGCTTTCGCTTCGCGGTTTCCGGAGGCGCTCCTCTGTCGCGCGACCTCGCCGAGTTCTTCCTGGGAGCCGGTGTGACGATCTACGAAGGATACGGCCTGACGGAGACCTCGCCGGTGATCGCCGTCAATGGTCCGAACGCCTGGCGTCTGGGCACGGTGGGACGGCCGATTCCCGGAGTCGAGGTCAAGATTGCGGAAGACGGGGAGATTCTGAGCCGAGGGCCGCACATCATGAAAGGGTATTTCCAGAAGCCCGAGGCCACCGCGGAGGCCATTGACCGGGAGGGTTGGTTCCACACGGGCGACATCGGCATGCTCGACGAGGACGGCTACCTCTCGATCACCGACCGGAAGAAGGATCTGATCGTGTTGGCCGGCGGCAAGAAGGCCGCGCCTCAGCCGATCGAGAACGAGCTGAAGAAGTCGCCCCTGGTGAATCTCCCGATCGTCGTGGGCGACCGCCAGAAGTTCCTGGCGGTGCTCCTCGTGCCCAACTTCGATCGCTTGAAGGAATGGGCCGAAAGAGACGGCGTCGCTTTCCGGCCGGAGTCGATCGACGCCAACCCCGCCATTCGGGCGAAGTTTCAGCAAGAGATCGACGCCTACAACGCCGACAAGCCGCACCACGAGCAGATCCGCGCTTTCGCGCTCCTGCCGCAGGACTTGACGATCGAGGACGGCTCGATCACGCCCACGCTCAAGGTCAAGCGGCGCATCCTGGAGAACCGCTATCAGGCTCTGATCGAGCGGATGTACGAGGCGGCCGAAAGATCGCATGTCGCGTGAGGTCGTCGTCGTCGATGGCCTGCGGACCCCCTACGCCCGTGCCGGGACACTGCTAAAAGACGTCCCCGCCCAGGACCTCGGGCGAATCGTCATCGTCGAGCTTCTGGCGCGTACGGGCTTCGATCCCGCCGAGCTCGATCAGGTCATCTTCGGCAACATCGCCGAGCCGCCCGACGCCGTCAATGTGGCCCGCGTCGCGGCGCTGCGGGCGGGCGTGCCGGCGCGCGTGCCGGCGTACTCGGTCAACCGACTGTGCGGCTCCGGCCTCGAGTCGATCGTGGACGCCGCCTATCGGATCGCGGCGGGCGATGCGGAGGCGATCGTGGCCGGCGGTGTCGAGTCGATGTCGAACATTCCCCTTCTCTACCCCAAGGAAGGGCGGGAGCTCTTCGCCGAAGTCTTCACGGCCAAGAACGTGCCGGGGCGCGTGGCGGCCGCGTCGAAGTTCCGACCGAGGCATTTCAAGCCCGAGGTCGGGCTCCAGATGGGGCTGACAGACCCGGTGTCCGGTTTGAACATGGGCGACACGGCCGAGCTGCTCGCCAAGGAGCACGGGATCACGCGCGAAGAGCAAGACGCCTTCGCCCTCCGATCCCACCAGCGCGCGGCGGCGGCCCGCTCGCGGCTCGCGGAGGAGATCGTGCCCGTCCCGATCCCTCCCGATTACGAAGACATGGCCCTCCAGGACAACGGCGTTCGCGAGAATCAGACGATGGAGGCGCTGGCGAAGCTCAAGCCCTACTTCGACCGGAGGTTCGGCACCGTGACGGCGGGCAACTCCTCGCAGATTACCGACGGCGGCGCTGCCGCGCTCCTGATGAGCGGGCAGGCCGCGCGGGCCCGCGGCTACCGGCCTCTCGGCAGGATTCGGGGATTCGCCTTCGCCTCGCTCGAGCCGGAGCGGATGGGCCTCGGGCCTGCGGTTGCCGTACCGATGGCCCTCGAGCGAGCGGGCGTGTCCTGGGGGGATGTCGGCTTGGTCGAGTTCAACGAGGCGTTCGCGGCTCAGGTGCTGGCCAACGCGCGGGTCTTTCCCTCGGCGGCGTGGCACGCGAAGTACGGGACCCGCGG
>Ga0335082_10001640_pt1 | contig 23906 bp, 19 predicted proteins | sample Lox_Sample_41_FD_206718 | JGI IMG/M metagenome (GOLD analysis project Ga0335082, IMG submission 206718) | Soil microbial communities from Loxahatchee National Wildlife Refuge, Florida, United States - Lox_Sample_4.1 | ecosystem: Environmental > Terrestrial > Soil > Wetlands | place: USA...
GCCAACAATCAGCCCGGCAACGGTGATTTCCTTGCCGTTGCGCTGGCCCTCCACCTCGTCGAGGGAAAGCGTGCCCATGTCTTTCAGGCGCGAGACGTATTTTTCCAGCGGATGGCCGGAGACGTAGAAGCCCAACATGGCATATTCGCTGGAGAGGCGTTCTTCCTCGCTCCAAGCAGGGGCATCGCGCAGCTCGAAATGCACTTTTGGTTCGGGCGAGGCGCCGCCAAAGAACAGGCCGTGCTGGCCAGATTCGCGGGCGCGCGCCGCTCGCTGAATGGCATTAATGGCATCGTCCACCGAGGCAAGCATGGCTTCGCGCGGGCCGAGGGAATCCATAGCGCCGGACTTGATCAAACTTTCGAAGACGCGCTTGTTCAAGAAGCGTGACTCTATGCGCTCACAAAACTCATAAAGCGATTTGAACTCACCTTGACCAAGGCGCGATTCGCGGATGGCCTTGGCGGTGTTTTCGCCAACGTTCTTGATGGCGGCGAGCCCGAACCGAATCGAATCGCCGACGGGCGTGAAGAAGAGGTCGCTTTCGTTGACGTCCGGCGGGAGAATCGAGATACCCATGCCGCGCGCTTCGTTGATGTACTTCACCTGCTTTTCCGCGTTGCCGGTTTCTGAAGTGAGCAGCGCAGCCATAAATTCCACTGGATAGTGCGCTTTCAGATAGGCGGTCTGATACGCGAGCAGCGCATAGGCGCAGGAGTGCGACTTGTTGAAGCCGTAGCCGGCGAACTCTTCCATCAGATCGAAGATGCGCACGGCCTTCTTTTCGGGGATCTTGTTCTTTTCGCAGCCCGCCAGGAATTTCGCGCGCTGCGCGGACATTTCTTCCTTTTTCTTCTTGCCCATGGCGCGGCGGAGAAGGTCCGCTTCGCCGAGCGAGAAACTTGCCAGGACGTTGGCGATCTGCATCACTTGTTCCTGGTAGAGGATGACCCCGTAGGTCTCCTCGAGAATGTCCTTGAGCTGCGGAAGTTCGTAGGCGACTTTGGTTTTGCCGTGCTTGCGATTAATGAAGTCGTCGATCATGCCGCCCTGGATCGGGCCGGGACGGTAGAGAGCATTGAGTGCAGTGAGGTCTTCGATGCGCGTGGGCTGGTAGCGGCGCAAGATGTCCCGCATGCCGTGGGATTCAAATTGGAAGATGGCCGTGGTGTCGCCGCGCGAGAAGAGTTTGTAGGTGGCTTCGTCCTCGAGCGTGAGGCTGTCGAGATCCAGCTTGACGCCGCGGTTCTGTTCGACCATTTTCACGGCATCGTGCAAGACAGTGAGCGTAGTGAGGCCAAGGAAGTCCATCTTGAGCAGGCCGATGCGCTCGAGCGCGTTCATATCGTATTGCGTGGTAATTTCGTCGCGGTTGGTCTTGTAAACGGGGACGAGTTCGGTGAGCGGTTGCGGCGAGATGACCACGCCGGCGGCGTGCGTGGAGGCGTGGCGGGCCAAGCCTTCCAGGCGTAGCGCGACGGCCATCAGGTCTTTGAGCTTTTCGTCGCTATCCACGGCGGACTTAAGTTGCGGCGCCTCCACCAGCGCATCGTTCAACTCGATCCCGAGCGTGGCGGGAATCATTTTGGCGAGGCGGTCGACTTCCGCATAGGAAATGTCCATCGCGCGGCCGACGTCTTTTACGGCAGCCTTTGCCGCCATGGTGCCGAAAGTGATGATCTGCGCGACATTTTCGCGGCCGTACTTGCGCGTGACGTAGTCAATCAATTCGCCGCGACGGCGCATGCAGAAATCTATATCGATATCGGGCATCGATACGCGCTCGGGATTCAGGAAGCGCTCGAAAAGCAGGTTGTATTGAAGCGGATCCACGTCGGTAATGCGAAGCGCGTAGCTGACCAGACTGCCGGCGGCGGAGCCTCGGCCGGGACCCACCGGAACTTCCTGGGCACGCGCATAATGAATGAAATCCCAGACGATCAGGAAGTAGCCTTCATAGCGCATCTTCTTGATCATCTCGATTTCGGACGTCAGGCGGCGCTCGTACTCCGAGACTGGGTGACGCAAGAAGCCCTGCTGCGACAGGCGCTCCAGATACGGAACGCGTTTGGCGAAGCCTTCCCTGGTGACTTTTTCGAAGTAGCTGCCTGCATCGTGACCTTCGGGAACCTTGAATTCCGGCAGCGCATTGGGGATGCGCTCGATCTTGACGTTGCAGCGTGCGGCGATGTCCACGGTACGGGAGAGGGCGTCGGGAAGCTCGCGAAAGATCTTGGCCATTTCCTCGGCGCTCTTGAAATAGAACTGGTCGGTGGCGAACTTCATACGATTCGGTTCGCTCATCGTCTTACCGGTCTGGATGCACAGCAGGACTTCCTGCGCGTGGGCGTCGCTGTGGTGGAGATAGTGGCAATCGTTGGTGGCGACGAGAGGGATGCCGGTCTCTTTCGAGAGGCGGACCAGGTCTTTGTTCACGCGCTGCTCGATCGGAAGACCCTGATCTTGAATTTCGAGGAAGAAGTTCCCTTTTCCGAAAATGTCGCGCAGGCGATAGGCTGTTTCGCGGGCTTTGTCGTATTTTTCCTCGACAATGTTTTCGGTAACCGGTCCGCGGAGGCACGCCCCGAGCGCGATGAGGCCTTTGCTATGCTTTGACAGCAATTCGTAGTCAATGCGCGGCTTGTAATAGAAGCCTTCGAGGAAGCCGGAGGAAACCAACTTCATCAGATTGTGGTAGCCTTCGAGGCTTTCGCAGAGAAGAACCAGGTGATTGCTGCCGCGGGTGCCGGGTTCAAAATCGTCGCGGTCTTCGGCCGGGGAGGGGCCGGATTTTTCGCCGCGGTCGTGGCGGCTGCCTTTGGCCACGTAGACTTCGCAGCCGATGATGGGCTTCACGTCGCGCTTGCTGGCTTCGTTGAAGAAATTCGCGGCCGCGAACAGGTTGCCGTGGTCGGTGATGGCCACGGCCGGCATCTTTTGACGGGAGGCTTCGTCCAGAAGCTCGGAGGTTTCGCACGCGCCGTCGAGGAGACTGTAATCGGTATGAACGTGAAGATGAACGAACTGGGGATTGCCCATGGAAGTTGATTGTAAAACGCGGGAATCAGAAATGCGAATGGGAATCTAGCGATTGTGGATAATTCTTTCCAAGCAATCGTTCGTTAGCAAAACCTCTCGTTACTTCTTCCCCTTCTTTTTTACCGTCGGGGCGTGTTTTGCAGCGGCTTTGAGTTTCTCGGCCGTGGCAGCATGCTTCTCCTCGGCTTTTTTCTCCGGTATGGGTTTCTTTTCGGGGTGCTTTTCGGCTTTTGCCGGCTTCTTTTCTTTTTCTTTTTTCTTGGGGGCTTCCTTGATGCCGGAAAGCTTGCGGAGGATTTTCACGCGTTCTTCGGGGGTCTTGCCGCGGCCGTTCAACTGAATCGCGAAAACCTCCTGTACGATCTGGTCGAACTTCGGGCCGCGCGGCATGCCGAGCGCTTCGAGTTCCGTTGCGACGACCGGCAGCGATTGGCGGATCGGGCGCCATTTGTGGAGATACGCCTTTAGTTTGGAAAGAGCTGCGGAGTTGCTGGATTCCGCCAGCAGGTACGCGACATATTCCATCGGTAGCTTTTCGATGTAGCGGTACGCCTCGATGGGCGTCTTCGTCTTCTTCCCGGTCAGTTCTTTCTGAACTTCCATGGCCTTTTCCGGGAATTCCTCGATGTCCGAAATCTCCGCAGAGCGATAACCCAGCTTCGAAAGCGTGCTGGTAAGCTCGCGGTCCTTCAGTCGGCTGAGGATGGCCAGAAGCATGGGCGTGGCCAAGCGCGGACGAAAGCCGGCCATGAATAGGTCATCACGCACCTTGATCAGGTGGTTGATGGCTTCGTAGCCGGGATGCTTTTTGGCGATCGTGGGGTGGAGGTATTCGAGCAGGTCGTTTTCTTCCCACTCCTTCAAAACCAACTGCGGCCGCTCTTCCCTGCTGAGGCCTCGGAGTTCTTCGCCGGCGTCTTCGGGTGTAATGCTCTTTTGCAACTCGCGCTCGATTGCCAGGTTGAACCATTCCTGGGTGCGCGCTTCCAGCTTGAAGCCCATCCGCGCCGCCATGCGCAACACGCGCAGCAGCCGCACAGGCTGGTTCGTAAAGCTGTGAATCGTGAGAGCGCGCACTTCGCCGTGTTCGATGTCGGAAAGGCCGTTGGTAGGATCGAGCAACAAGCCGCGCGACGCGGGATTCAGTGAAATGGCGATGGCGTTCAGCGAGAAATCCCGGCGGCGCAGGTCTTCCATGATGGTGGACCAGCGCAGTTCGGGCCGCGTGCCGGGACGGACGTAGTGTTCATCGCGCGCGGCGGAGATGCTGCCTTCGACGTCGCCGGCGAACAGAATCTCCACATGACGAAACTTCTCGTCCTCGGAAAGCACCTTGGCCCCGCCCTTTTCCAGTTCGCGGGCCATTTTCGAAGGATTGCCTTCGACGGTGAAATCGAGATCCTTCAGGTTTGCGCCGGTAATCAGGTCGCGCACCGTGCCACCGGTAAGATACACGTTGTACCCGAGAACGGCGGCGAGTTCCTGGACGCGCAGCATGGCGGCGCGCTGTTCCGGGGAGAGCCGGCTTTCCAACAGAAACATGTAATCAGGCATTGCGTTCCTTCCGCTTCAGGGCCGGCATTCGGGGAGCGAATACCGGTCCCGCGATGAGTCCCATCCCGACGCACTAGGCGCGGGGGTGATGCGCTTTGTAAATCTGTTTCAGGCGTTCCTCCACAACGTGAGTATAGATTTGCGTCGTGGAAATATCGGAATGCCCAAGCATGAGCTGGACGGAGCGCAAGTCCGCACCGCCTTCCAGCAGATGCGTGGCGAAACTGTGCCGCAGCATGTGCGGCGTCAAAGCAACCCGTAGTCCGGCGCGACGTCCATAGGCGGAAAGGATTTTCCAGACCCCGACGCGGCTGAGTCGATTGCCGCGTTTATTGATGAAGAGTGTTGGCGAGCTGACCTGCTTCCCTGCCGGCACCAGCAGCGGGCGGGATTCGCGTAGGTAGCGCTCGACCAAGGCCAGCGCTTTTTTGCCGATGGGCACGATGCGTTCTTTGTCGCCCTTGCCGATGCAGCGGATGCAGCCGACGCCGCGGTCGATGTCCATCACGCGCAGGTTTACGAGTTCGGAGACGCGCAAGCCGGTGGAATAGAGCACGTCGAGCATGGCGCGGTCGCGCAGACCGATGGGCGTTTTGTCGTCTGGCTGCGCCAGCAGGCGTTCGATCTCTTCCAGACGAAGATAGCCCGGCAGCGTGCGACGGATCTTTGGCGATTCAAGATTCAGCGTGGGATCGCTGGTAATCTGATCCTGCGTCAGAGCAAAGCGGAAGAAATTGCGCAGGGTGACCAGATGGCGCGCCACGGTGCGACTTTCCAGCTTCTGATGAAACAGGCTGGAGAGAAAGTCCACCAAATCGTCGCGTGAGACGTTCTCCAGGGTCAGCTTTTTCTTTTTCGCGTAGCTTTCGAACTTCACCAGATCGCGCCGGTAGGCGGCTACCGTGTTGGTGGACAATCCTTTTTCCACCCGCACGTGGGTCAAAAAAGAGTTAATCGTCGGAGCGATTTCCATCACGAACCTGCCAATCCTTCGGCCGCGCCGGGACGCCGCATGGCGATGCCGTACACTTCCTCAATTTCCGGGCATTTGAAGATCCACGTCAGGCCAATATAAAGCAGCGTCGCCACACTGATCATGGCGATGAATAGCACGAGTTGCACAAAAAAGGCAGAGTTGAGGGCGGCTTTATAGTAGTGGTTGGCGACCAGGCAACCGGCGCCCATGATCAGGCTGCACAAGGAGATCTTCCCGAGGGAGCGGAAGATCGCGAAACTGCCAAGCGAACCATAGCGCAGGCGGAAGACGGCAAAAAGCGTGAAGAAGTCGAAAAAGGTGGCGATCACCGTGGCCAACGCCGGGCCGCCATTCTGAAAGCGCTTATAGAAAACCGTGGATTCGAGGAAAACGATGTTCAGGATGATGTTCAGGGTGAAGGAAATGATGCCGACGATCACAGGCGTTTTCGTGTCTTTGGCGGAGTAGAACGCGGGCACGATGAGTTTCACGCACGCCAGTGCCGGCAGGCCGATCGCATAGTAAAGCAAGGGCCGTGCCGTTAGGCGCGTGGACTCGGCCACGAACTGCCCGTGCTGGAAGAGGATGCGAATGATGGGCTCGCGAAGGGTCATTAAGCCAATGGCCGCGGGCACGGTGATATACGCGACGATGCGCACCGCGAAGGTGAGAGTCTTCTTCAACCCCTCGTAATTGTTGGCAGCCGCCTGATGCGACATGATCGGCAGAATGGCCGTAGCTACGGCGATGGCATAACCACCAAGCATCAGCTCCATGACGCGGTCCGCGACGTAGAGGGCGGTCAGGCTGCCGCGCGGCATGCGCGCCGCGTTGGCGAAATACGTATCCACGAAAAAATTGATCTGCGAAATGCCCAGCCCGAAAAAGCGGGGGAACAGTACACGTGAAATATCGCGGAAGCCGGGATGCGTGAAGGAAATACCGAAGTCAAAGCGCATGCCGCGACGGACAAGCTGCGGCACGAGCATCAAGAATTGCAACGCTCCGCCGACCAGGACCCCCACTGCCAGGGCCGTGGACGGACGCTTGAAGTAGGGCCAGATCGCGCTTGTTGAGAAAATAATGATGACGGCATTGAGAACCACAGTGGTGGCGGTCGGCAGGGCGAAATTATGGAAGGAGTTGAGTATGCTGATCCCGATAGCGGCGAGCCCGAGGAAGAAGAGATACGGGAAGATGATGCGGTTCAGGGAAATGGCTTCATCCCAGCCGGCCGTCTTGTCCCCCGGAGAAGTGAACGTGTGGATGACATGAGGTGAGAAGATGACGCCGAACATGACAATCACGGCCAAAAGGAGGGCGACGGTCCAGAAGAAACGGTTGGCGAAGTCCCAAAGCTCCTCGGAGGTGCGTTCGCGCATGTAGGTGCTGAAAACGGGGATGAAAGTTGCGGAGAACGTCCCGTCACCCACTAAGCGTCTGCAAAGATTGGGGATGCGATAGGCGAGGACAAAGGAGTCCGCGCTAAGGGTGGTGCCGAGGAGGAGGGTAATGCGTTGGTCTCGCACGTAGCCGAGAACACGGCTCGCAATGGTGACCAGCGAAATGATGGAGGCGGATTTTAGGATCTGCTTCTTTTCGGACAAAGACCAGCCCTCAGGGGACCTAACTCCAATAAAAACAATAAGTTGACAGGAAAACTGCGCTTAACATAACATACATCCGCAACCAACTGCAATTGTTTCCTGCCTGAAACAGGTGATTTTGCTTGAAAACGCGGGCCCCAGCCTCGACGCATAAGAAAGTGGTCATTGAGCTCGGAGACAGGACCGCTTTGCGGGGGTATCTCAACCCAGCCCGGCTAGCGGGGGCTGAGACGTTAGACCTTTTGACGCCCGAAGGGGCGCACGGGCAGGTCCCCGTGGAAAAAGTGCGTGCGGTTTACTTTGTGCGCGACCTGGAGGAGGAGTTTGCACCGGAGCGCAAAGCCTTTTTGAGCCGCCCGAAGCTGGATGGGCTGTGGGTGAAAATGACGTTTCGGGATCAAGCGACGCTGGAAGGGGTCATTCCCAACAACCTCGTGGCCTTGCTCGACAATGGCCTGTACCTGACGCCGCCTGACTTCAACTCCAACACGGATCGCATTTACGTTCCCCGCCCCGCTATCGCGGAGCTGACTGTTTTAGGAGTGGTTGGCGTGGCGCGACGCAAGCCAGCTGCCGCTGCGGCGGCGCAACCAAGGCTATTCAACGAATGAGCCCTGGCATCCCGAAATCACTTACGGTGTTCTAAGGCGATATCACGGGAGTCTCCATGAAAATCAATCGCATTGCGCTTACCGTTCTCGTCTTGGCAGGCATGCTCACCGGCTGCCAGAAAGCTGTGAAGGAAGCACGTTTCAGCAGGTATGACGATCGAATCGCAGGCGGAGGTGGTGGCTCCGCGATGATGTTATTGGATGTCGCGCGGGCCGACACCACCCGTTACATTGCCGCGCGGGATAAGCTCGAGATCATCACGCCAGAAACCCAGCTTCAAAAATCCTGGGAATCGGCCGTCGACTTCTGCAATTCCATCCGTTGTGAGGTTGTGTCTTCCAGCATAACCATGCGTACCGCAAACTCCGTTCCGGTAGGCAGCATAACGATGCGGGTGGCGCCGGAAGATCTGAGCAAACTGCTGACACAACTCGCGAAGCTCGGCAAGATCGCGCAGCACACCACCGAGCGCGAAGACAAGACCACCGCCGTGGTGGATACCGAAGCAAAAATCAAGAACCTGACGGCCTTTCGCGATAACCTGCGCGCCATGCTTGGGAAATCCTCGGCCAAGGTCAGCGACCTGGTCGAAATTCAAAAACAGTTGACGGATACCCAATCCGACTTGGACAGTGAAACCGCGCAACGCAAAATTCTGGCCAATGAAACCGAGAAGGTCGCGGTCGAAATCAATTTCCAGGTGGAAGCAACGGGCGAGGTCCGCAGTGGTTTTTCGCAGATCTGGGACGCCCTGCGGGAATCGGGATCCGTGCTCGGAGACAGCACCGCTTCGCTGATCACGACCGTCGTAGCCATCATCCCGTGGCTCATTCTGATCGTGCCTGGAATCTGGATTCTCCGAAAAGCCTGGGCGAACCTCAAACTTCGTCGAAAAACGAAGTTACCGCCCGCTTGATTGCCTGGGGATCGAATCTTCAAGTGTCTCTTCCATGCCCGGCCAAAAAGCTACGAAACAAAAAATAAGGGACGGCCTTGATGCGCCGTCCCTTCGTATAATTGAGAAGAGTTGTTAGAAGCGGTAGGTGAGGCCGACGGCGGCCTGGTTGCGCGCCTTCAGGTCCACGGCCGGGAGAGCATCGTCAATACCCGGGGTGATCTTGCCGGCAATCTGGCCGATGCCGAAGTCCACGTTGAACGGCAGCTTGTTCGGCACCACGCGCACGAAATAGACAAGCGTTGCCGGGATCGTGGGGCCGCCCACGCCGGAAAGGTACAGCCCTTCCAGATAGCGGGGTTCCTGCTGGATCTCAGCGCCAAAAATCAAGGCGGTCTTGGCCGGAGCGTTGACCACAAAGGCGAACGTGCCAAAGGCGGTGTGCGCGTAATGCGGGGCGTTTCCAGCGATACCCATGATTTGCCCATTCGTCCACTTGTAGCCTGCGTTCAAAACGATGGGAAGATGCGGGATTTGCGTGATGGTTTTGGTGGCCACGATATACAGATCCTGGTTGTTGGTGGAATGGCCTGCCAGTGTGCTTCCCAACTCCGCGGCGAGCGGGGCGCGGGCCACACGCTCGACGCCGAATCGCGCCGCAAAGCCGCCGGATACCGCCGGGACCCACTTCTTGCCATGGATATTTTCCGGGATGACATTCACCTTGCCGTGAAAAACATTGTAGGCACCCTGGAAGAGCCCGGTCAGCGGAGAACTCCCCTCCGAACTCAAAGAACCCGTAAACCCAAATTCAGTGACCTTGAACAAGCCTACCGTCAGCGACATCTGATAGTCGTTGCCGATGACGGATCCGGTGTTGAGGTAATGAAACGCGATTTCCGGATGGCCGACTTTGTCATTCTCCGAACTGGCCACGTAGGCAAACGGCGTGGCGAAGGCTCCGGTCTGGCCGTCCCAGTTCAATTGCGCCTTGGCCGCAGGTGTGAGAGCAAGCAGCAACAATCCGAAAACGACGGCCAGGCGGATGGCGCTGCGATGAAACGAAGTAGTCATTCCTTCTCCTCTACATCAAAGGTGTATCTAAAATCCGAGAACTTCCGGTTAAATGCAGGAGCGTTCCATAAGTACACCAGCAGGTGGACAACATGACTGTGACGCTGGTCAGGAGAGCCTGTGTTCGCCATCACAGGAAAGGTGGCAGTGGACCATACAATCTCTTTTCCGGAACACGCAAACTCAAGCGGTTTTCGGTGATTTCCATGCCCGGTTTCGAAGTGGCAAAAGATGACTATCAATGAGATCGAAAAGTACGGGTACGGCTGTTACAGGACGGCTGGTAGATCGGAGAGTGAGAACAATCACATTGTTCCGAGCCTGCGGTCCTCAGAATGATTCACGAGGGTTCAACTTCTGAGGGGCCCTCATTGGTGGCAACCTGGAAGATCCGGAAGGCACTGGGAAGGGGAAGGACTTATGAAACTCCTGTTTTTGCTGCTGTGGCTCGCGGGCGGCGGTTTAGTGGCGTGCACGATCTATGTTTGCGTGAATTTGTTGCGGGTCTGCGAGGCGCGTCAGGACGCGGAGCACGAAGCCGTGTGGAATCTGCTGGTGGTCCGAGACCGCCTGTAAGAATCTAGCGAGGACGCTTCCCTGCTTTGCTGTTTTTCGTCAGATGCCAGGCTTGGCACCAGGAGCACTGGTAGGCGCGCAGATCCTTTGGCGCATGGGCCGTGGTCATCTGATGCGCGGCCGTGGATAGCGCCTCTCCTTCCGAGGCGTACTTTCGCTTCTCGCTCACCGGACATTTTGCATCGTCGTCATGCATGGTTCACCACGCCCGAACCATCCTACCCCAAGACTTGTTAGTGTCGGCATCCTTGCTGGTAATCCGCTTGGCCACCAGATAGCGGCGTTACCCGTGGCCTAAACTGTACTTCCCCGATTGGGGTGTGCGAGACTCACTGTTTGTCCTGTTTGGAATGGAGGAGCACGTATATGAAGCTGCAGGAATTGGCGCAACGGCTGGAGTGCCGGCTCGAGGGCGGCGGGGAGACGGAGGTTCATGGCGTGGCAGGAATCGAGCACGCCGAAGTGGGCGAAGTGACGTTTCTGGCGAACCGCCGGTATGCGCCAAATCTAAAAACCACGCGCGCCTCGGCGGTGTTTATTGAAGAAGGCGTGGAAATCGAGCGCGCGGTGGAAGCGCCACCGCTGGCAAGACTCTTCACTGCAAATCCCTATCTGGCCTTCGCAAAGGCGATCGAGTTGTTTTATGAGACGCCGAAGTATGCCCCAGGAATACATGCGACGGCCATAATTGCGAAGGGCGCAATGATTGGAGCGAGGGCGCACATCGGGCCGTACTGCTTTATCGACGAAGACGTCGTGATTGGCGAAAACGCGGTGCTGCACAGCTTTGTGAGCGTTTATCGCGGGGCGCGGATTGGGGCGGACTTTTTCGCGCACGCGCACGCCGTGGTACGCGAATTCTGCAAAATTGGCGATCGCGTAATTTTGCAAAATGGAGTGGTGATTGGCGGGGATGGATTGGGCTACGCGAAAAACAGTGACGGCACATGGTGCAAGATGGCACAGTCCGGGCCCGCAGTGTTGGAAGACGATGTGGAAGTGCAGGCCAACGCGTGTATTGACCGCGCCACCGTCGGAGAAACGCGCATCGGGCGCGGAACGAAGATTGACGATCTGGTGCTGGTCGGCCACGCTTCGAAAGTGGGCGCGAATTGCATGCTGTGCGGTCAAGTCGGGCTAGCTGGGTCCACGCGGATTGGCGAAAACTGCATTCTTGCGGGACAGGTGGGCACCGCGGGGCATTTGACGGTGGGCAATGGCACGGTGATTACCGCGCAAAGCGGCGTTCCGAATGACGTGCCGGAGCGGTCGCTCTATTCGGGCTACCCGGCAGTGGAAAATCGCGAATGGCTGCGGATGATGGCCGCGCTGCGGCGTTTGCCGGAGTTGCAGAAGAGAGTGACTGAGTTGGAAGAGAAGCTTCGATAGCTCCTGTTCCTGAGCACCACAAAAATTTTGTAGGGGCCGAGCTTGCCCGGCCTTCTTCGACTAAGAGGGCGGAGCAAGCCCCGCCCCTACAGTGGTCATTACCCCACATGTTTGGCGAAGTCGAACAGTCTCGTCACGCGGCGCCGGGGAAGCCGTGTGGGCGTTGATCCGGTGGAAGGCCGGCCGCGAGTTCATCGTGGAGGCGCTGGCTCAGCTCATCCCGCTGTTCCAAAGTGTATTGCGTCGAATCGATTGCAGGCAGGAATTCCACGAGAACTTCGCCGGGATAGATTTTCAGCGAACGCTTTTTCATGATGCGATGCGCGTTGGAACACGCGACCGGAACCAGCGGCACACCGGCTTTGATCGCCATCACCGAGGTTCCCTTTTTGAATTCCCCCAGGCGGCCGTCTGGGCTGCGCGTTCCCTCCGGATAGATCAAAAAGCTTTGACCGTTCTTGATGGCTTCCGTGGCTTTCTCAAGACTTTGAATTGCAGACTCGCGATTCGACCGCTCCACGGGGATAAAACGCGCCAAGTGGAAGGCCTGGCCCACGATGGGCCATTCAAACAGCGAACGCTTCAGCAGAATGGCGATGCGGCGGGGAATCGCGCCAACGACAGCCGGGGCGTCCGCAGAACTGGTGTGATTTGCGGCGAAAATCACCGTGCCCGGAGGGATGCGTTCCGCGCCTTTCACGTTGATGCGCACCCCGACGCAGCGAACGAAGAACAAGGTCCCTTTTAGGGCGGTCCAATAGAGCGGATCAGGATTTTTTGTAATGACCGTATAGAGGAGCAGCGGCGGGCCCAACAGAAGGATGTAGAGGGTCATCGAAATACAAATGAACGTGGTGCGGAACATGGATTAGAGAAAGAGTCTCGAATCAGGAGCGGCAGGTCAAGTGAGAGGTGCGGATAGCGACTGAATGTTGACGGGAAAAATACAGGAAACAAAACAGACGAGGCAAAAGCCTGTGCTATGGCGCTGCGTTGCGCCGCGCCGTAACCGGATCGGTGGTCCCATGAAGGATGCCGTCTCGAATGCGGCGGGCGCGGGCGTCGGCGCCGGAGGCTTCCGCTACCTGGAAGATTTTCTCGCGGACTTCGCCGAGCGGGATGTCGAGCGACTTCGCTTCATCGTCACGGCGCACGCGAAGGCGCAGCACTTCCCCCGGCTTGCGATCCACGACCCAACGTTCGGGACGCCGGGGAACCGCGGCGCCGTTCCAGCGCAGAATTTCGTCGCCGACCTGCAGCCCGGTATTGGCCGCCGGACTCCCCGCTTCCACTTCAACGATAAGCCATGGAGCGTTGGGCTCGCGTTGCGCCACAAAACCAAGCGTGGCGCGGACGGTTTCTTTGGTATGAAGTTCCAAACCGGCGCGGTTCAGCAAAGCGGAGTAGGGCAAGGGCGCGGCTTCGGCAACGTAGTTGTCAAAAAAGTCTGAGAGGGAACCGCCCGTGAGTTTTTCTGATTCCAGCCGGATGTCCAGCGAATCGCGGTAATACTTCCCTTCCCGCGCGAAATCCGTGTTCATGGTGCGAAGCACATCGTCGAGACTGTGCTGGTTGTCGGTGCGGTCGCGGATCAGCACATCGAGCAGGAATCCGAGCACCTGGCCTTTTGTGTAGTACGAAATGCTGTTTTCGGGCTGGTTATAGAGAGCATATTTTTCCAACCAGGCATCAAGGCTGGACTGCTCGGCGCTTTGCCAGCGGTCGGCGGGGCGCGACTCGAGTTCTGTGATCTGCATGCCCAAGTCCTGCAAGAATTCCTGGCGGCTCCAGATGCCGGAACGCACGAGCGCGTAGGAGGCGTAGGTGTTGGTCACGCCCTCGGCGAACCAGAGGGAGCGTGTGTACATTTCGTGAGTGCGGTCGAGAGGCTCAAGCGAAGCGGGGCGGATGCGCTTGACGTTCCAAAGATGGAAGAATTCGTGCGCGGAGACATTGGGGAGAAAGTCGCCCGAGGGAATGTAAATGGCGGTGGAGTTCGCGTGCTCCATGCCGCCGCCAGCGCCCACGGCCGCGTTGCCGATGTGGAAAATGAAGGTGTAATTCGAATACGGCGCACCGTCCATGAGCTTGGTCTCATAAGCCACGATTTTGCGCAAGGCCGATTCGACGTCGCTCTTCTTGTAGCTATCCCCGTGTATCACGACGCGAACGGGCGGCGTAAGATCGCGGAGAGTGAACTCCTCAAATCTTGAAACTTCGATGGGGCTATCGGCCAGCGCAGCGAAGCTTGAAGCTTGCAGAACATACACAGGGAGGGCGTGCTGCTCCATGCGCGTTACCGGTTTTTGCAGAGCGGCCGACTCAACACTCCAATCGGCAGGAACGCCCTCCAGCATGACGGACGTGTGCTCTTCTTGGCGCGCAGGAACGTAAAGGAGAATCATTGCCGGATTGATAAAGGCATGCTCGGAGCTAAGCTGCGAATTAAATGGGCCGGGATCATCCCAGAAGGTATCGTAGGTAACTGAAACCTTGCCGGTTCCCGTGACACGCCAAGTCAGTTTGTCGAGCTTTTCGATCGGTACACTCTGGCCATTTACGTTGGCGGAGACGCGTTCCACGTGACTGCTGAAGTCGCGGATTTGGTAGAGGGCATCCCAGGCCGCCATTTGGAAGTCAACGCGGTCTTGAACATCCGGAACTTCCACGGTGATGTGGAATCGATGTTGTTCAGGGTGATCCAGAGAGACGAAATAATGGACATCCGCAGACGCTGGAAAAACGCCCAGCACGCAGGTAAAGAGAATACCGATGACTAAATTGCGCACCGAAAGCCGAATATGGATCACCGGGCGTGGACTCCATTCGTGGAGTGGGCAGCAGTAAGTTTCTGGAAAAGCTTTTCGCAGAGGCCGTCGAAACTTCCATTGGACATAATCAGCAGCAGATCGCCTGGCTTGGCCTCGGCCACCAACAGATCGACGATGGCGTCGGCGCCAGAAAGGGCGCGAGCGTCCTTTCCAAGCCGCCGGATCGAAGAGGCCACAGCCTCCGGATCGAGGCGCTGCTCGTCGGAAAGTTGTGATGCGCGATTGACGCCGCCGAGAAGAACTTTGTCGCCCAGCGCGAGCGACGCGGGCAGCGCATCCTGAAACACTTTGCGGCGCATGGAATTGGAGCGCGGTTCGAGAATGGCCCAGATATGTCTCCCCGGCCAGCGCAGGCGCGCGGCCTCGATCGTGGCCTTCACCGCTGTCGGATGATGCGCGAAATCGTCCACCACTAGGATGCCGCCCACCTCGCCTTTCACATCCATTCGACGCTTCACGCTGTGAAATGTCGCCAGAGCCTCCTGGATGGCCCCGCGCGGGATACCGCGGCCCTGGGCCACGACCAAAGCCGCCAACGCGTTCAGGACATTGTGCCGGCCGGTGGCATTTAGGCGAATCTCCGCATGGGTTTCGCCTCTGTACTGGGCCACGAACTTCATTCCGTCTCCATCCGTTTGGACGTCCGCGGCGACCCAGTCGTTGCTTGCGTGAAAGCCGTAACGAATCACTGGGCAAAAGGCCTTGGCGCTGGCTCTCAACAGCGCTTCTCCAGCTTCGGGATCACCCCAGGTAACGACCCTGCCGCGGCGCGGTACGAGATTCACCAGGCGGCGAAAGGCCGTCTGATACGTTTCGAAATCGGCATAGATGTCCGCGTGATCGAACTCCAGCGAGGTGATAATCAGGTCGTCGGGATGATAGTGGAAGAACTTCGCAGCTTTATCCCAGTAAGCGCTATCGTATTCGTCGCCTTCCAGGATGAACTCTTCGCCGCCGCTAAGGCCGTAGGCCTGGCCAAAATTTTCGGCGATGCCACCGACCAGAAAATTCGGGCGCTTCTTGGCGACGTGAAAGAGCCAGGCCAGCATGGCCGTGGTGGTCGTCTTGCCGTGAGTGCCGCTGACGACGATCGAATGCTTGCCGGGGAGAAATTCCTCTTCGAGGATTTCCGGCAGCGAGCGATACGGCAGCTTGCGGTCGAGCATCTCCTCGACTTCCGCGTTGCCGCGAGAGATGGCGTTGCCAACGATGATGAGGTCGGGTGCGGGTGAGAGGTTTGCGGGATCGAACGACATCGCGTACTGGATACCGTGGGACTCCAGGAATGTGGACGCAGGCGGATAAACTCCTGCATCGGAACCGGTAACGCGGTAGCCACGTTCGCGCAGCATTCCCGCCAGCGGTGACATCGCGGAGCCGCCGATACCAATCATGTGAATGTGTTTCGGTTGGGCCAAAGTATTCTTCCCTCTTCCAGTTTACCCGACCACGGCGGGTTCCGAAATTTCGAGCACGCCCTCGCCTTTCGCATGCAACTTGGCGCGCACACCAAGCGGAATCGTAAGCATTGGGCGTTTCGTGTGCCCTATCGGTGCCCCGTAAACGACCGGCACGCGCAGCGGCGCGAGAATGGGTTCCAGAATGTCGTGAACCGTCGGGCTTCCCTGTGGCGCTTCGCAATCCGGAAAGTCACCCAGCACGATCCCTGCGACTTTGGCGAGTTTCCCGGCTTGCTGCAGATGGCGCATCGCGCGGTCCACCTGATAGGGTTTCATGCCGCGATCTTCGAGCAGCAGAATCGCGCCGTCCGTGTCCGGTTCCCACCCAGTGGCGAGCGTGGTCTGCAGCATGCTCAAGCATCCGCCAACAATGCGGCCCGTGGCGGATCCGGAGCGGCCAGAAAGATACGCTTCCCCTTGCAGCGGGATCTCCCAGCCGGCTGTCGTTTCCGTGACCGCTTGCAAAAAAGAAAGCTCATCGTAGCCGCTGGGATTGCCACTTCCGTGGTTGAATCCGGCCGCGACCATCGGGCCGTAGAATCCAGCCCACTGCCGAATTTCGAGAAGATGCAACTGAAGGACGTTCAGGTCGCTGAAGCCGATGAGGCATTTGGGACTGCCGAGCTCTTTGGCAACGTGAAAATCGATGAGGTAGTTCGCGCCATAGCCTCCGCGCGCCGCGACGACCCCGTCAATTTTCCTGTCGTGAAACGACTTAAGAAATAGACCCGCACGCGTTTGGTGTTCTTCCGAGAAGTATCCGTCTGGAACACGCGCCGGCGGAGAATTTACTTGAAATCCCAGTCGCGTAAGTTCTTTCATGCCAGCCGCGATGGCCTCCTGATCAGCGGGCGAAGAGGGCGACACAACGGCAAGGCGAGAACCCTTGCAGAGCGCCTGCGGTTTTTCCAGGTATCCGGAACGCCGCTTCATTCGTGGCGACCTTCAACGGGCACCATTTCAGTGACAACGCCCTGGCGATTAAGCTGCTCAACGATCTCTTGCTGCTGGCTATGGCTCACGTCGGCTTCAAATTCCACAGTATTGGTTGTCCCCGACATTCCAACCCGAAAATGATGCGCGGGGATCTTCATGGTGGCCAATAGCCGTTGGACCTCCCCGGCGACATTTTCGGGATGCGTGGTGGTGAAGCGGAACATCATCACACGCGCCCGCAGATTGAAGCGGTCGGCCGCCCAGGCGATGACAAACAGGCCGAACAAAACGATCAACGCGGCGGAGGCGGCGATGCCGTAAAGCCCGCCTCCCGCTGCCATGCCAATGGCGGCCTCGACGAAAATCGTAGCTGCCGTGGTCATCCCGACAAGGCCCGCACTGTCTTTCAAGATCGCGCCGGCGCCGAGAAAGCCAACTCCTTGCACGATGTTGGAGGCGATGCGTGTCGAGCTGGAGTCACCATAGATGCGGCTGATTTCCACCGAAACAATCGTGAAGAGCGCGGTGGCCAGGCAGACAAACATGCTGGTGCGAATGCCGGCAGGGCGGCGATGAATGTCGCGTTCAACGCCAATGGCCGCGCCAAGAAACGCAGCGAACAATAGCCTTTTCAGGATTTCGTGAAAGCCAATCATCCCTGTACGGGGTTTGCCCGCGTCAGGATGATTCTACCGCTTAGAGTTTGAATTGCGTCAACTTCAGGAAGTGACGTGCCCTGGCGTGTATCTCGGATCTCTTGAGCTTCAGCAGGCGTTCCAGGCCAAAGCGCTCGACAGTGAAGCTGCCCAGGACGGAACCATAGACCATGGCGCGGCGCAAATGGGCATCTGTGGCTGTGCCGACGCTGGCAAGGTAACCCATAAAGCCCCCGGCAAAGCTGTCGCCGGCGCCGGTGGGATCGTGGGGCTCTTCCAGCGGAAAAGCGGGGACGCAAAAGACGCCGTTTTTGTCCACGAGCAGCGCGCCGTATTCCCCGCGCTTAATCACCAGCGTGCTTGGGCCCATCTTGAAGATGTGTTTTGCGGCACGCAGGAGGTTGTGCTCGTTCGAGAGTTGCCGGGTCTCTGAGTCGTTGATCATCAGGATGTCCACGTGGCGCAGGGTTTCACGCAGTTCCTCGTTGGTGCGCTCGATCCAGTAGTTCATCGTGTCCATGGCGACGAGCTTTGGCCTGCCCTTTACCTGGTGCAGCACGTCGCGCTGCAAGTCGGGAGCGATGTTGGCAAGAAACACGAACTTTGATTTACGGTAGCTTTCAGGGAGCCGTGGCTTGAAGGCTGCGAAGACATTCAGGTCCGTGACCAGCGTGACGCGTTCGTTGAGGTTCTCCGAGTAGCGCCCCGCCCAGAAGAAACACTTCCCTTCCGCGCGCTCCAGCCCTTCGATGTCAATCGAGCGGGCCTTGAAAATGGCTTCGTCCTGCGGATGAAAATCGTCGCCGACGATCGCAACGAGATTCACATGCGTGAAAAAACTCGCGGAGATGGAAAAATATGTGGCGGCGCCGCCGAGCGTGCGCTCCACCTTTCCGTAGGGACTTTCGAGAGCGTCGTAAGCGACGGAACCAACAACGAGCAGGGACACGGGATTCTCCTAGGATTCGTATTTGCCGATGATGGCGGCAAGATCTTTCTTGGTTTTTGCGGGAACCAGCTTCAAATCGGTGATGAGCGCGTGCGCCAGCGCTGCGCCGCACTTGCACTTGCGCTCGGCGGGCACGGTTTTGATGGCTTCGCGCAGGACATTTTGCGCGTTGGTCGCGTTCTGATTGAGCGTGGCAATGATCTGCGCCCCGGTAACGGACTCGTGCTCCGGGTGCCAGCAATCGTAATCGGTAATCATAGCGATGGTGGAATAACAGATTTCCGCTTCGCGGGCGAGTTTCGCTTCGGTGGCGTTGGTCATGCCGATCACGTCGAATTTCATGGCACGGTGGAAATGCGCTTCTGCGAGTGTCGAAAATTGCGGCCCTTCCATATTGATGTAGGTGCCCTTGCGATGAACGGGAACCGCGACGGACACGGAGGCATCCGCCAGAACCGTGGAAAGTTGCGGGCAAGTCGGCTTGTCGAAGCCCACGTGTGCAACCAAGCCGTTGCCAAAGAACGTGGATTTGCGGCCCTTCGTGCTGTCGAAAAACTGGTCGGGGACCAGGAATTCGCCCGGGCGAAGATTCTCCTGCAGCGAACCCACCGCACTGACGGAGATGATGCGCTCGACGCCCAGGAGTTTCATCGCGTAGATGTTGGCGCGGAAGTTTAGTTCGGTGGGAAGAATGCGATGGCCGCGGCCATGACGGGCCAGGAAGGCAATCTTCTTCCCTTCCAGAGTGCCAACGACGAATTTGTCGGAAGGATCTCCGAAAGGTGTTTTCACGGAGATTTCACGCGTATTGCCGAGCCCACTCATGGAATAGAGGCCACTGCCTCCGATCACGCCGATGGTAGCTACCGGCTCTTTCGCTCGCGCAGATTTCCCTTTTGCTTTCTTGGAAGCTGCCATTCGTTTCTCCTAGGGATTACCGGTTCAGGTCCACCGGTTCGACTTCGATTTTGCCATCGTCTTCGTGGAGTGTCGCGGCGGCGATTTCCGGATCGTGGCCAAAGACGACAATCCAGTTTTCCTTGACCATGCGGGGAATCCAAGCACGCTTGGTTTCGAGCGACTGCATGGGGTAGAGGTCGTAGGCCATGATCCAGGGCAAAGGAATATGGTGCCGCGTCGGCAGTAAATCCGCAACAAAGGCCATGGTCTTTCCTCCCCCTGTGAGGAGCACGGCTTGAATGTCTGCATTGTGCCCGGGGATGCGGGCAACGGAAATGCCGGGGAGAATTTGCTGGTCCCCTTCGACAAGGTCCCACACGCCGGCATCGGTGACTGCTTGGAAATTTTCGGGGAAATAGCTGGCACGGTCGCGTTCGGTGGGCGTGGCAGCGTGCGCGAGTTCCCCGCGTTGCACAATGTAGCGGGCGCGGGGAAACGTTGGAACCACCCGATCGTTTTCGATGCAGGTGTTGCCGCCAGCGTGATCGAAGTGGAGATGAGTGTTGATGACGAGATCCACGTCGCGGGGTTGAACTCCCTGAAGCGCGAGCGACTCGATTAGCGGAGCGCCGTCCTGTATGGCATAGATTCCACGGTTCTTGGCGTCCCATTTCGTGCCGTTGCCGGTTTCAACGACAATCGTCTTGCCCTGCGCACGAACCAGCAGCGAATTCGCCCGCATGTGAATGCGATTCCTTTCATCGGGCGGCGATTTTCTTTCCCAGAACACTTTGGGGACGACGCCAAACATGGCCCCGCCATCCAGACGGAAGCTGCCGCCGTCGAGATATCGAATTTCCAGGTTGCCAACGTGCATGCGTGAGGTTGAACCAAAGTCCCCACACGCAAAACCGGCGCGTGAGGCACCCAGGGAGCGCTAGGTGAGGCGGGCTCCTTTCAGGATTTCGGATACGGCGGTAAACGGATCTTTCTTGCGCGCCGCGACTTCTTCGGCAAGAGCATGGAGACGTTCTTCACCCGCCTTACCGCCCAGAACTCTTTCGAGCAGGCGCGACTCGAGCATTTCGATCAAACGGTTTTCCCAGTGCTGTATGTGCTTCTGCCGGCGCTGGCCTCCCGATTCGAAATGTTTGCGAAATTTCTCCACGGTGGCGGCAAGTTCCTCGATGCCCTTGTTTTCCGTGGCCACGGTGCGCACCACTGGCGGATGCCAACCGTCGCGCGGCATCACCAGCGAAAGCATCGCGTGGAGTTGCTCTTCAAGGCGGTCGGAGCCCTCGCGGTCGGCTTTGTTGAGCACAAAAATATCGCCAATCTCCATCAAGCCGGCCTTCATGTTCTGGATGTCATCCCCGAGACCGGGAACGAGAATCACGAGGACACAATCGGCGAGACGCACGATATCAATTTCATCCTGGCCGACACCGACGGTTTCGATCAGAACCTGACGCTTTCCAGCAGCGTCCAGTAGCAGCGCGACTTCAGCAGTGGAGCGCGCAAGACCGCCGAGAAAACCCCGCGTGGCCATCGAGCGAATGAAGATGCCTGTGTCGCTGGCATGGCCCTGCATGCGGATACGGTCGCCGAGGATCGCTCCGCCGGAATAGGGACTCGTGGGATCCACGGCAATCACGCCGACGCGATCCTGATGCTTCCGATGATAGGCCGCAAGGCGATCCACGAGCGTGCTCTTGCCCGTGCCCGGCGCACCAGTGATGCCGGTGAGATACGCGTGCCCAGTGTGGGGAAAGAGCCGGCGCAGCAGTTCCTCCGCTTCTGGTGTGTGGTTTTCAATGGCCGTGATCGCTCGCGAGATCGCCCGCACGTCGCCATCGCGGACCTTCGCGGCCCAATCGTCCACGGGAATGTGTTTCAAGCGGCGAATCCTTCTCGGCACGCCAAGGCAGAAAACGGCATACCTCCATTATTTCTTGCCGAAAGATCTGTGCGCAAGCGCATCCGGCAGACGGAGCGGAAGGAAACTCCGGCCGCCTGACAAACGGACAGCTAAGCCTCAAGACACACCTGTACCTTCGGGCTATTCGGAGATCCCACAAGGGGTTACAGACTGGAAGACAGCAAGCCCTCGACCTTCGGTCAACGTCTGATGAGGGGTGAAACATGAGAAAAGTTCTCTTCCTGGGTTCCACAAGCATTCTGCTCATTCTCGCCGGGTGTTCCGGAAATCATTCGGTAACGGCTTCCGTAAATGCACGGACTGCCGAGCCACCTCCGGCTGCAAGTCCCAGCGTGCCGGTGGCCCCGGAACCTACAACTCCCCTCCCTGTACTGGACGCCACTCAGCCTCTTCCGCAACCCTGGCGCCCGCAAGTTGTGAACGACCACATGGGCGGAGCGATGGTTCTGAAGCGGAATTCGTCGGATGGCAAGTACGATTTGGTGATTCTCGAAAAGGGCGCGCTTTCTTTCGTGTCCTTTACCAAGCACGACCGGTGGGAATCGGTCCACGACAAGGCCGCCAAGGGCAAGCTGATGAACCTGCGACTGGAATTTGAGGACAAACAGGTAAAACACGCCGAGTGGGATGAACTGGGAGCCGGCACAGAAGACTTGCATGGAGTGCTCTGGTCCTACCCCGCCAACAGCGATGCGGTCGGCGGCGATCAACTCCTGATGCAAGACATGATGAAACACAAGGCCATGCTTGTGGAGATCGAACCTGGAGTCACGACCCAGTTCAACTTGACCGGGCTTGCGAACGAGATGAGCAGGATTCGCCTCACGCAACCCGAGCCGGTGCTGTCCGCCAGCAAGACCGTAGAGTAATTCGTAGTGGAATCAGAGCCGAGCGTTCTCGAGTCTGAGCGGGCTCTTTAACCAGATGGATGAGCCAGCCCACAAGAACTAGCACTAGCGCTTGCCGAGCAACTGGCGGGCAATGACCAGCTTCTGGATTTCGCTGGTGCCTTCCCCAATCGTGCAGAGTTTTACGTCGCGGTAGAACTTTTCCGCCGGGTAGTCCTTGATAAAGCCGTAGCCACCGTGAATCTGCACGCATTCGTTCGCCACGCGCACGGCCACTTCGCTGGCGAATAGCTTTGCCATGCTGGATTCGCGAGTGAAGCGGGCGTTCCCTTGATCCGCTAGCCAGGCCGCCTGATACACGAGCATGCGCGCGGCCTCTACCTCCGTAGCCATATCCGCGAGCTTAAACTGGATCGCTTGAAATTCGCTGATGGGCTGGCCGAACTGCTTGCGCTGCTTCGCGTAGCGCACGGCAGCCTCCAGCGCGCCTTGGGCCATGCCGAGGCCAAGCGCGGCGATCGAGATGCGCCCGCCGTCGAGAATCTTCAGGCTGCCGGTGAAGCCCTCGCCCTCCGGGCCGAGAAGATTTTCGCCTGGCACCTTGCAATCCGTGAACAGCACTTCTGAAGTGTCGCTGGCGCGCATGCCCAGTTTGTTTTCTTTCTTGCCAGGACGGAAACCGGGCATGCCTTTTTCGAGAATGAAAGCGCTAATGCCGTGCGATGCTTTCGATTTGTCGGTGACGGCCATGGCCACGCAGGTGTCCGCGTAGTGGCCATTGGTGGTGAACGTTTTCGCGCCATTGAGGACCCAGCACGAATCAACACGAACCGCTGTCGTTCGCGTGCCACCCGCATCCGAGCCGGCTTCGGGTTCGGTGAGCGACCAGGCGCCCAGCTTCTTGCCTTGCGCCAGCGGAACGAGATATTTGCGCTTCTGCTCCTCCGTGCCGAATTTGTGGATGTGATTCGAGCACAGTGAATTGTGCGCGGCGACGAAGAGCCCCACCGAGCCATCCACCCGCGCGAGTTCTTCAATCACCGTGGCGTATTCGATGTAGCCGAGGCCCGCGCCACCGTACTCCTCTGGGAAAATCACACCGAGGAGGCCCATTTCCGCAAGCTTGGGGAGGAGTTCGAGTGGGAAATGAGAGGCTTCGTCCCATTCCATGACATGGGGTCCGATTTCGCCTTCGGCGAATTCACGGACCGATTTCCGGAGCTGCTGCTGTTCCTGGGTGAAGGTAAAGTCCACGGAGTCCTCGGTAATAGAAATATCTATACTCCCTAGAAGTTTAACTTATATACAGGATTCCTGCACCCCGTGCGCAGTCAAAGTGTTTCTAGGGTGAATCGAAAGAATGATTCGAACTGGAGGGACAGCCTTCCCCGGGCTGTCCGCCGTGCCGCCGACTTAAAGGGATTTAACACAGAGGCCGCAGAGGAAGAGCACAGAGCGAACGGAGGCGTTGGTGCGGCACAGGCCTTCTTGCCTGTGCGCGTGATGAGCTGGGCGGATCGCTGCACAGCCAGGAATGGCTGTGCTATTATTGAGCATTGCATAATATAGTTACACAGAAAAAAGCTCGGCCTGTTGCCAGAAGGCCATAACCAGGGTTGGGCGGCGACGCATGCGTTTGAGGGCGCGGACCGCTTGCAGGCTCAA
>Ga0335082_10001641_pt1 | contig 23897 bp, 19 predicted proteins | sample Lox_Sample_41_FD_206718 | JGI IMG/M metagenome (GOLD analysis project Ga0335082, IMG submission 206718) | Soil microbial communities from Loxahatchee National Wildlife Refuge, Florida, United States - Lox_Sample_4.1 | ecosystem: Environmental > Terrestrial > Soil > Wetlands | place: USA...
GCGATCATGAAGACCAGCGTGATCTCGGCCGAATTCCGCGCCCGCTATCTCAGCAATCCCAAGGACCCCAACGCCTTCGAAGGCCGCGCCGTCGTGTTCGACGGGCCGGAGGACTATCACCACCGCGTCGACGATCCGGCGCTGAAGATCGACGAGCGGACCATCCTGTTCATCCGCGGCGTCGGCCCCATCGGCTATCCAGGCTCGGCGGAAGTGGTGAACATGCAGCCGCCTGCAGCCATGATCAAACGCGGCATCACGGCGCTGCCCTGCATCGGCGACGGCCGCCAATCCGGCACCTCGGGTTCGCCCTCGATCCTCAATGCCTCGCCGGAAGCGGCGGCCGGCGGCGGGCTGGCACTCTTGAAGACCGGCGACCGCGTGCGCATCGACCTCAACAAGGGCACGGCCGGCATCCTGATTTCAAAAGCCGAGCTGGCCGCACGCCGGGCGGCGTTGCAGAAAAGCGGCGGCTATCACTATCCGCCGAGCCAAACGCCTTGGCAGGAGATTCAGCGCGGCATGGTCGATCAACTTGCCGCCGGCATGGTGCTCAAGCCGGCGGTCAAATACCAGCGCGTCGCGCAGGAGTTCCCCGTGCCGCGCGACAATCATTGACGGAGCGAGCGATGGGCATTCGTCTGCAGGGCAAAATCGCGCTGGTCACCGCCGCCGGGCAAGGCATCGGCCGCGCCATCGCCGAAGCTTTTATTGCGGAAGGCGCGATCGTCATCGCCACCGACGTCGACGCCAACAAGCTGCAAGGCCTCAACGCCAAGAAGGCGATGAAGCTCGACGTGCTGTCGACCGCCGCGGTCACCGAACTGGCCAAAGCGATCGAGGCCGAATTCGGCGGCGTCGACGTGCTCGCCAATGTCGCCGGCTACGTGCACCAGGGTACGGTGCTCGAATGCAGCGACCGCGATTGGGATTTCTCGTTCGACCTCAACGTCAAGGCCATGCACCGCACCATCAAGGCGTTCCTGCCCGCCATGCTGAAGAAGGGGGCCGGCTCGATCGTCAACATGTCGTCCGGCGTCTCCTCGGTGAAGGCGCTGCCCAACCGCTACGTCTACGGCGCCACAAAAGCCGCGGTAATCGGCTTGACCAAGGCGGTCGCCATCGACTTCATCACCAAGGGCATCCGCTGCAACGCCATCTGCCCGGGCACCATCGACTCGCCGTCGCTCGAAGAGCGCGTCGCCACCTTGTCGAAGCAGACGGGGAAATCCGAAAAAGCGGTGTGGGACGATTTCATCGCGCGCCAGCCGATGAAGCGGCTCGGCACGGCGGCGGAAGTCGCCGCGCTCGCGGTGTTCCTGGCGTCGGATGAATCGCGCTACATCACCGGCCAGCCGCATCTGGTCGACGGCGGCCTGGCGCTCTGATCATGGCGTCGGCGCAGCAGTCCGAGACGTTCGACTACATCGTGGTCGGCGCCGGCTCCGCCGGCTGCGTGCTCGCCAACCGGCTGACCGCCTCGGGCCGCCACCGCGTGCTGCTGCTGGAGGCCGGCGGGCGCGACCGCAACATCTGGATCCACATTCCGCTCGGCTACGGCAAACTGTTCAACGACCCGCACAACAACTGGCTTTACTCGACAGAGCCGGAACCGGACATGGATAACCGTCGGCTGATCCAGCCGCGCGGCAAGGTGCTCGGCGGTTCGAGCTCGATCAACGGCCTACTTTATATCCGCGGCCAGCGCCAGGATTTCGATCACTGGCGCCAGCTCGGCAACAGCGGCTGGAGCTTCGAGGATGTGCTGCCCTATTTCCGGCGCGCCGAGGACCAGGAGCGCGGCGCAGACGAACTGCACGGCAGCGGCGGGCCGCTCGCAGTGTCCAATGTCAGCGAGCCGCACCCGCTGTGCGAGGCCTTCATCGAGGCGGCGCAGCAGGCCGGCTTTCCGCGCAACGATGATTTCAACGGGCCGACCCAGGAAGGCGCCGGCTATTTCCAGCTCACGGCGCGCAACGGCCGGCGCTGTTCCACGGCGGTCGGGTACCTGCGCGAGGCCAAGCGGCGGCCAAATCTGAAAGTGGTGACAAACGCGCTGGCCAGCCGCATCCTGTTTTCCGGGAAGCGCGCCACCGGCGTCGAATATAAAGTCGGCGATGCAACTCATGTCGCACAAGCCAATGGCGAGGTGATCGCCTCCGGCGGCGCGTTCAATTCGCCGCAGCTTTTGCAACTGTCCGGCCTCGGTCCGGCGGTGCTGCTGCAATCGCACGGCATTCCCGTCATCGCCGACATGCCGGGCGTCGGCGCCGACCTGCAGGATCATCTGCAGGTGCGCATGCAGTACCGTTGCACCGAGCCGATCACCATGAACGACGTGATCAACAGCTGGCGCCACCGCATGGCCGCCGGCCTGCGCTACATCTTCTTCCGCAAAGGCCTGCTGACCATCGGCGCCGGCTATGCCGGCGGCTTCTTCCGCACCCGCGCCGATATGGAAACGCCGGACGTGCAGGCGCACTTCATCATCTTCAGCGGCGAGGCCTCCGGCGCGGCGCTGCATCCCTTCCCCGGCTTCATCGCTTCGATCTGCCAGTTGCGGCCGGAGAGCCGCGGCACGGTGCGCATCAAGTCGGCCGATCCCGCCACGCCGCCGGCCATCCAGCCACGGTACCTTTCGAGCGCGTTCGATTGCGACACCGTGGTCGCCGGCATGAAGCTGCTGCGCGGCATCATGCGGCAGCCGGCGATGCAACATTACATCGCCGAGGAGCGCGCGCCCAAGCACGATTGCATCAGCGACGCCGACCTGCTGGCGTTTGCGCGCGCGACCGGCTCGACCGTGTTCCACCCGACCAGCACTTGCCGCATGGGCCAGGACGCGACCGCCGTTGTCGACGAGCGGCTGCGTCTGCGCGGCATCGAGCGGCTTCGCGTTGTCGATGCCTCGATCATGCCGACGCTCGTCTCCGGCAACACCAATGCCGCGGCGGTGATGATCGGCGAAAAAGGCGCCGACATGATCCTGCAGGATGCCAAGGCCAGCGCGCCGGTCGTGCTGTCGGCCTGAACGGCCGGCGCAAATCTTACAGGCCCGGCTGGCGCGCGGCCCGCTCGAGAAAATCTTCCAGCGCGGCAATGCAGGCGCGGTCGCGGTAAACGCGCTGCTTATTTTCGGCGATCCGCCGGCTGAGCGCTTGGCGTTCGCCGGCGTCGTTGGCGAGGCGCGCGGCGATCGCGACATAGTCGTCGAGATCGGCGGCGATCGTTTCGGTGACGTCCATCATCCACAATATCGCCGCGCTGTGGCGGCCGCGCATCAGCGCCCCAGGCACCGTCACGATCGGCAAGTTGTGCGGTAAGCTTTCCAGCGCCGAATTGCAGCCCGACCAACCGATACTGTCGAGGAAGATATCGCATTGCCCCATAGCGGCGGCGAACTTGCTTTCGTTCATCTGGTCGAGGAATACGCAATGATCAGAGGCGCTGAGGCCGTGCGCGGAGAAGGCCCGGTCGAGCCGCGCCTGGAATACCTCGGAGACGCGCGGGCTACCCTTGTGACGGATAAACACGAACTGGCTGTTCGGCACCTGCTTGGTGATGCGCGCAAAGGCGTCGTCGAACTGCGGCAGATATTTGAAAAGCGACTGCCCGCTCCAGAACACCGCCGCATCGGCGCGCAGGCCGAGGCCCTGACGCGTGAGCGCGACCGGTGTGGTCTCCACCGGCTCGTAGTAGACGGAAAGATTCGGCAGCCGCACCAGCCGCTCCGTGTAGTGCTCGGCGGCGTCGGGTGGCTCCATCAGGTCGCTGCTGAGAAAGTAGTCGAGCGTCGGCAGCCCGCTGCTTTCCGGGTGGCCCCAGGAGTTGCATTGCACCGGGGCCAGGCGCTGCGCCGCGAGCTGGAACGATAGCCCGTCCATCTGGATGCCGGGATAGATCAGCACATGCGGCGCATCGGCGAGGATCTCGCGGCGCCAGCCGCCGACATCCTGTTGGCGATGCACAAAGCGCTCGCACAGCGCGGCGGCGACGTCGGTTTCGGCGTCGCGCGCCGACGCCAGATGATAGCCGAAAACCTTGAAACGGCTGCGGTCGAGCTGGCTGAGCCAGCCCTTGATCGGCATTTTCCAGTTCGAATGCCGCAGGAAGAAACCGCTGACGATGCCGACGCGGACCGGCTCGCCGGGCGCCGGCGGCGGCGGCAGCGGCGCCGCCGGGTATTGCCGGCCGATGATGCCCGCGATCATGCCGCCATAGACCGCCTGCAGGTCGCGGTCGTTGCGGCCCTGATAGGCGAGATAGAACGGCAGCTTGGTGGTAATCGCCTTGTCGATGCCTTCCAGCTTGTCGGCTTCGACGTCCTGGCGGAGCGCCTCGAGTTTTTCCGTATAGGCGGCACGGCGGCGGTCGACCTCGTCGGCATCGCGATAGACGATCGGCAACTCGGCGAAGCAGGAGCCGAAACGGGCGTCGGCGTGGGTCGGGTTGAGCGCGAGCGCACGCTCAAAGTCCGCCAAAGCCTCATCGTTGCGGTTGAGCTCGAACAGATTGCGTCCGCGAATGTAGTAAGCCTCGGCCTCGTCGGGCCAGCGTCTGATCGACTCTTCCGCCGAAGCCAAGGCCTCGTCGAACCGCCTCAGCAGATAGAGCGAGCAATTCCTGTTGTTGTAGGCCGCCATAAAATCGGGATCGATGGCAAGCGCGCGTTCATAGCTCGCCAGCGCCTCGTCGTGTCGACTCAAGACATTGAGGACAACACCACGGTCGTTGTGCGCCTTGATCAGTTTCGGATCGAGCGCTAGCGCGCGATCGATGAACTTGAGCGCGTCCTCGAAATGACCGAGTTGACGCAGGGCCGCGCCGCAGTTGTTGTGCGCTTCGGCGTCGTCAGGCTGCAGCGCCAGCGCGGTTTGCGCGCGGCTCAGCGCCGCGTCGAAGCGGCCGAGCGAATACAAAGTCCGGCTGCAATTGTTATAGGCGATCGCAAAGCCCGGATCGCAGGCGATGGCGCGCTCGTAGCTTGCCGGCGCCTCTTCGTGACGCTTGAGTTTCGCCAGCAGGACGCCGCAGTTGTTATGTGCCTTGGCGTTCTTCGGATTGAGCGCGAGCGCGCGTTCGTTGGCCTTCAGCGCCTCGTCGTCGCGGCCGAGATCCATCAGCGAAAGGCCGCGGTTGTAATGCGCGTCGGCGAAATCCGGCTTGACGGCGGTCGCCTTGCGATAGGCGTCGATCGCCTCCTCGTGGCGGCCGAGCGCCGCCAGAACGGCACCGCGGTCGTTATGCGCCTCGGCGAATTTCGATTTGAGCTTGATCGCCTGCTCGAAGCTCGCCAGCGCGTCGTCGTGGCGCGCCAGCGATTTGAGGATGAGGCCCTGATTGTAAAAAATCGTCGGCGCCGGACTGCGCCCGCGCATGGCGGCGGCGACGAATCGCAGCGCCTCCACCGGCTGGCCTTTGACGAACTTGAGCACGCCCATCATATGCAGCGCGTCGACGTGATCCGGACGCGCCAGGAGCACCTGGGCGTAGAGCGGCTCGGCCTCAAGCAGCCGGCCCTACTGATGCAAGCGAAACGCCTAGTCGTAGACCTGCGCGACGTTGATGGTTGGGAGCCTTAATCCGGCGTCAGGCAGCAACTGCGGCATGGCGGCTCAGTGCCTCCGGAAATGCGAGAAATGGCGCAATGAGTCGTCCAAGTCTGCTTGCAGGATGTGGGCCGCGGAGTAGCGGTCATTAGAGAGCGCTTTATGGTTAACGTATCATTAACGCGCCTGATCTATCCCAGGATGGGCGGCCGCGAAATTTGGCGCGCCGGAAAGGTAAAAAGGCCTGCCGATGCCAGCGCACAAGATATTGTTCGTCATCCCGCCTTATCTCGGCGACCGAGTCGAGGCGATCCGGCCGACCAAGCTGCGGAGCTTTTTGGCTTTTCCCTACGGAGTGCTTTGCTTGGCCTCCTACATCAACAGGGTCACCGGCGGTGCACATGAGATAAAGATCATCGACCTCAATCATTATACCGTCGCGCAGCGCGACGCGCTTTATCTCGACACACTCGAGGACTTCGTGCCGGATATTGTCGGCATTTCCGTGATGTTCGACGTGTCGTACAAACACGTGACGGGGCTTGCCGAAACGGCCAAGGCCGCCGATCCGCGAAGCATGGTCATTCTTGGCGGCGCCGCGGTCACGACGGCGTGGGACATTATTCTCGACGATCAACCGGCAGTCGATGCGCTGTGCTATTCGGAAGGCGAGCTGGCGCTGGCGCGACTCCTCGAAGCCGACGACCTGCAGCAAGAATTGCTCAACGACCCGTGGGTCACGCGGGCGTCGATGACCGCCGGCCGCAAGCCGAAAACCAGGACGCTGGATGGATTAGACGACGTTATCCCGATCGACTACAGCCTGATCAACGCCGCCGACTACGGCATGATCGAGGCGTTCTCGCCGTTCCGCAAGGCGAAAGACGAAGACACCAAGCAGTTCTTCATCGTCACGTCGCGCGGATGCCCGTTCAAATGCGTCTTTTGCGCCGAGCCGACTTTGCATGGCGGTTCGATGCGCTATGCGAGCCTCGAGGTGATCGAGGACCACATCAAGTATCTGGTCGATTCCTACGGCATGAACGTGCTGACCATCTACGACGACCAGCTCCTATTGAATCATAAGCGCGCCAAGGAGTTCTTCCGCATTCTGGCGAAATACAATTTGCGGGTCGAGACACCGAACGGGCTGACCGCCGCCTATATCGACGATGAAATGGCGGCACTGATGAAGATGGCCGGCATGGATACGGTACAGCTCGCGATCGAATCCGGCACCGAGTACATGCTGCGTGACGTGATCAAAAAGCCGCTGCGCTTGAAAAAGGTCGCGCCCGTAGTCGAAACGCTGCACAAGAACGGCCTGTTCGTCCAAGGCTATTTCGTAATCGGCATCCCGGGTGAGCGCGAGCAGGACCGCGTCGAGACCACGCAATTCATCAAGGATGTCGGCCTCGACTGGGGCAGCTTCAGCCTGGCATCGCCTATTCGCGGCTCCGAGCTCTACGACATCTGCCTCAAGAATAAATATATTCCCGAGAAGATGAAGATCGGCGAATTCGAGATCGGCACGTATATCATCCGCGCGCCTGGACTCGATCCAGAAACGCTGCCGCAGAAATCATACCGGATAAATCTCGACGTAAATTTCGTCAACAACCGCCGCATGCGGATCGGCGATTATCAGGTGGCCGCGCGTTGCTTTGAGGACGTCATCGAGCGCTATCGCGAGCACGCCTTCGCGCATTATTTTCTCGCCAAGGCCTACGAAAAAATCGGCGGCAACGACAGCAAGGTCAAAGAGAACATGGGTCGTTACAGCGCGATTATCGCCAAGGATGACATCTGGAAAGGCCACGCCGACTATTTTGGACTGACCGGGCGGTTGCGGCCGGCGGCCAATGCTCAAGCACCTGTCAGCCAAACAGCTTTGGCGGCTGGCTAAACGCGTTTCAAAAATCCGTCCGGCGCGGCGGTGATCGCGATCTTGTGCTCGATCGTGTGATCGTATTCGAATTTGAGCGCGCCGCCATCGCGCGCCCTGCGGCCTTCGGCCTTGAGGCGCTTCATGAACTCCCACACGGCGGTTTTCGGATTGTTGCCTTTGCCCCAGGGGCGGTCGGCGCACATGCCGTCCGGCAGGTCTTCCACGCCCGTATCCCACACCACGCAATACGAGCCCGGGCTCACATAGGGTGCGAATAGCTCAAGTTCCTCGAGGACATGGTCGTGAGTGTGATTTGAATCGAGAAACACCATGACGCGCGTGTAGCCGTCGGCCTGGGCGGCGACCTGGGTCACGGTGGCCGGCGCGAGCGAGGAGCCCTCGATCATGTGGATTTTGTGGCGCAGCGGATGGGCATCGATCGCCGCACGATTGTGTGCGCGGATGTCGATATCGATACCGACGACCTTGCGGCGGCTCGCCTTGAGATCGAGCGCACCGCCTTGCCGGGCGGCGTCGCAATAGTCGAGCAGCGCGAGCATCGACGCGCTCATGATCAGCGAGCCGCCATGTGCGATACCGGTCTCGATGATGAGATCGGGACGGCAGGCCCAGACAAGCTCCTGAATCGCATAAAGATCCTGCGGCACCTGGATGACCGGCCGGCCGAGCCAAGTGAAGTTTTGCGCATAAGCGTGCCGAATCGATTCCCGCACCCAAATATTCGACAGACCGATGAAATCGCGGTCTTTCCCCATCCCGAGGATGCTGTCGGCCACCCGGTTGCGGAATTCTTCGACGGGATCGCGCGTTTTGCTCATGTTGACGATTTCAATCGGTCCAAGCGTAAAGGACGGTTTCCAGCAAATGCGGCGAATGGTGCCGCATGGCGAATCGATAGTCCGGCACCAATGCGGCAAGATAATTGGTAATCTCGGGAATGTCCGCCGGATAGTGATAAACGCAAATGGCGATTTTTGGCTTGTCGGATTGGATAGCGATTCGCGCACCCTTTAGAAGCGCCATCTCCATACCCTCCACGTCTGCCTTGAGTAGGCTAATTCTTTTTCCCTGCAAAATACTGTCGACGTTAACAACGTCGACCATCGGGCCGGCGGCGGTATCGTTGCGGATCGTGAAGCTAGTCAGTTGACCGTGGTCGCTTTTGGCGGAAACGGTGCCACCGGTTTCGCCCAAGCCAGCGTTGACGAGCGTGACGCTAGCGGGATCGAGCGCCCATTCATCGATCAGTCGGTTGGTGCGGGCTTTAAGTGCGGCGAACTGGCGCGGACCCGGTTCAAAGGCATAGATGTGCGAAAATAAGCCGTTATGCGCCCAAATGAAACGTTCGACGCTATCGCCGGCAAAGGCGCCCGCGTCGACGTAGGATTCGTCATGCGTGCCGCAAAATGGCGGCAAGCAGAAATATTGGTCTTTTTCGAATACTGCGGCGCAGTACCGATCGTCGCTGGTTAACATTGCCATGACAGCGGCGCGCAAGACCACTTTGGACCGGTCGTCTATGAGAGTTTCGTCGTGGATACGGCGAAAGGCGGCGAAGTTCCGCGCCACGTACCAGGCGTCATAGGAGACATGGCCGATACCTAGGTCTGACAGCTTGGCGGCGACCGGTTTGATCGCATGCCGAGCCGAGATGAACACGAAGTCCGGCGGCGCGTTTTTTAGCTTACTCGCCGGATGGACCGGCACCGATTCGACCGATGTGCCGTGCAGAGCGGGATTCGCGTCGTAACAAGCGACGAGATTGACGCCGCTTTCCCGCAGACGCGGTAGCGCCCAGCGACCAAGAAAACCGATTCCGTAGAGACCTGCCGTTGCTTCGCCAAGATCGAGCCCGGCTGGAATGGACGACAGGATGCTCGCCGCCCGCGCGGTCAAGACCTCGATATCCGGGATCATGCCGCACGCCTCTCGTCCGGTATGGCGTAGATCACCGCGCCAGTGCCGCACCAGGAATGCAGACGGAACAGAAATCGATAGCGGGGCAGCGTGTCCATCAGGAAGCGCGCGGTTCTCCAGATGCCGTCTTCATTGTGGTAAATGGTCGCAACGACGATCGGGCGACCGCCGGTCAGCGTTTGCCGCGCGCCCTTGAGCGCCGCGAGCTCACCGCCTTCGAGATGAAGCTTGATGAAGGACGGCGCCACATCGAGCGTGTCGATCGCGCGGGTCCGCACGCGTAACTTGCCGGTATCGGACAATTGCGACGCGTAGCCGAGGCCGTCATGGAATATGGCTTCGCCGTCGGTCTCGCTGAGCGCGCAGTCGTAGACGGTGATGCGCCGATCGCCCGGCAACAAGGCTTGCAGTGCCGCCTCGTAGCGCGCGCGGTTTGCCGGGTCCGGCTCGACCGCCACTATTTTTCCGAACCTGCCTTTCGTCCTTGCGACGAAGGCTTCGGTCACGTCGCCGTGAAACGCGCCGGCATCGAGCAGAATTTCATCGTCGCGCAAGACATCGGTCACTTCTGAAATGAAGAAGCGGTCGTCGTTGGGAAGCGGCAGCGCATTTCCAAAAGTCCACTCCTCGCGCAGGCAGCGCCAAGCCAAAAACTGCAGATGATGCGCGCGGGAGATGTCGTCGCTCCAGCGCGAGAGCACATTCCCGGTATATTGCCTGTCGGCGGCGCCAAACGGGGCCGCAAACCAGCCGTTCGACATGGGGTGGATGCGCCGAAAGCTTTCCGCGATGTCGTAAAAGGGGACGATATTCTGGAATCCCAACTCCAGAAGCGCGTGTTCGAGCGGTACATAAGGAAAGGTGGCGACGCAGACGGCGAGCCGCAGTCGCTTTTCGCTCCTCGTCAGTTCATCGGGGTGTTTGACGCGGATGCCGGACCAACCGGGCTGTTGCGCGATCAGGGACGCGTTACGGTCGATGGCCAGGACGAAATCCTGACCCACGCTTTTCAAGAAGTCGCGCGCCAGCGCGCCGAACTTGGCGGCACCATAGAGCGCCAAGGGCCGGTCCATCGGTACCGGCGCATAGGCGCTCGCCGTGCCGGCTATTTCGGCCAGTAACGATGATGCCTCGCGCTGCCCGGGCGCGTCCGTGAAGGCACGCGCCCGGTGTGAGACCTTGTACGGCCCAGTCAGCGGCAGTGCGTGCGGCGAAGTTTGCGGCAAGGGAGCCTCGCGGCGTCCGGCGAATCGGCTGCCACCACTATTGTCATGGCCAAGGCCCGCTGCCCAGCGAAAGGCGAAACGGTAATCCACTATCGCCCCGCAATATGAACGTGGCGAAGCTGCGACGGTCTTGTTATGCTGCGAATCACTGAAAATCGCCTTGATTCGGCGATGATCCGGGTAACGAGATGGAGGAAATTGCGCGGCAGTTCAGCGTCTATTCGCGCCATTAATGGACTGTGAAACCCGTGCAACTTTCAATTCTGCTGCCGACGCATCGGCACGATCTCTCGGCATGCTCCCGCGTTCTCCAAGCCTGTTCCTGGGCTGGTCCGGCCATCGAGGTTCTGGTCCGCGATAACTCCGGCGATGCGCAAAAGCGCGCGTTGCTCGGTCAGATTCAAAAGGAAAATTGCCAGATCATCCTGGCCGAGCCGTGCACGCCGCTCGAAAATTTATCGGAGCTGTTCCGGCGGGCGACAGGCGAATTCATTTTCTGCTTCGCCGACGACGACGGCGCATTCGACCGTGGCATCGCCGCCCTGCCGGGCCTAATCGCGCAGATCGCGCAGGACAACACGGTCGTCGGCATAACAGGGCCCTACGTGGTGGAAGCTGCGCAGGGCTCGACGGTGATCAATTATCAGGGCCTCGATTCGAATGAGGTCGGTGTGCGCGTGGTCGGCTATCTCAACGAACACGGGCCGAACGTTCTCTATTGCTCTGCGGTACGCAGAACGGTCGCCATGCGCGTCGTTGGCTTTTTGCAGTCGCTTGCGTTCCCGCTGTCCTATCACGATCAAATCATGATGCTGCTGTATCTGCTGAACGGCCGATACGTGCGGCTGCCGCGGTTGTTCTATGTTTACGACGTCGAGGGCTGGGAAACGGCCGAAGCCGCGCAACAGCGCGACGTGTTCTACTACAAGGCCGCAGGCTTTGATCCCAGCATCAACAAGCTGCATTGGTTCTTATGCGGGTTCGAAGGCGCCGTGCTGGCGCTCAATTCGGACATCTTTCCGGACCATCCGTTCGCGCTGCGACAGGCGATCGCCAATCACTGGTTCGTGACGATGTTCGCGCGTTTTAAGAACAACATCCGCATTACATTCGGATCGCCCTTGACGGAAGCGGTCGAACTGCGTTGTGAGAAGTTGAAAAGCCTGTCTGCGCCGATATCGTTCGACGCCATGCTGGCGGATGTCGTCGGCGTGATAGCGCTTGCGTCGGAAGCCCAATCGCAGCGTTATTTCGACTATTGGGACGCGATTATTAACAAGCGCGCTCCGGGCCGTCTTCAAGCCAATGTCGCTTGACGGGCGCGTGAAGCCGGCCTCCGTTCGACCAAGGGGTCCGGACCGTAGGTCAGCGAGTTTGGTGGAGAGGGAGATCCGTTCGGCCGCACAAGCACGCGCAAGCGCAGGTTGGCGCGAAGTCGAAGCTACACCCGGCAGCGCGGCGTACGCCGTCGATGGAAGCGTTATTCAGACGGCGGGCCGGCTTGTGTAAACGTTGTGGATCCTTGCGTTGGTCTGTTTTCGCGTCCCACAGCCCGATCGGCATGAGCTTTTATGAAAGTCGTCATCCTCGCAGGTGGCCTTGGCACTCGCATCGCCGAGGAAAGCAATCTGAGGCCGAAGCCGATGATCGAAATCGGCGGCAAGCCGATGCTGTGGCACATCATGAAAATCTATTCGTCGCATGGCGCCAATGATTTCGTGATCTGCTGCGGTTACAAGGGCTACATGATAAAGGAATACTTCGCCAATTACTTCCTGCACATGTCGGACGTCACCTTCGACCTGTCGGACAATTCCATGGTCGTGCACCAGCGCCATGCCGAGCCGTGGCGCGTGACACTGATCGACACGGGCGAACACACGCAGACGGGCGGTCGGCTCAAACGCGTCGCCGCACACATCAAGGACGAAGAGGCGTTCTGCTTCACTTACGGCGACGGCATCAGCAATCTCAACGTTCGATCATCGATCGATTTCCACCGCAGCCACGGCAAACTCGCGACGGTGACGGCGGTGCTGCCGCCGGGCCGCTTTGGCGCGCTGGAGCGGTCGGGCGAACAGGTCACCCGGTTCGTCGAGAAGCCGCGCGGCGACGGCGGCATGATCAACGGCGGCTTCTTTGTCTTGTCGCCGCAATGCCTCGATTTGATCGAAGGCGACGACAGCAGATGGGAAGGCTCGCCCATCATCCGGCTTGCCGCCATGGGACAGATGATGGCTTTCGAGCACCGCGGCTTCTGGCAGCCGATGGACACCTTGCGCGACAAGGCCCTGCTGGAAGAGCTTTGGGCGTCGGGCAAAGCGCCGTGGAAGGTCTGGAATTGATGCGCGCCGTCGACGCCGCGTTTTGGCGTGGCAAGCGCGTCCTTCTCACGGGCCACTCCGGTTTCAAGGGTTCTTGGCTGACGCTTTGGCTGCACCGGCTCGGCGCCGAAGTGACCGGCATCAGTCTGCCGCCGGCGACAACGCCAAGCCTTTTCCGCGAGACAAAGGCCGACGCATGTTGTGACAGCCGGTTTTGCGACATTCGCGATGCGGCGGCTCTTGCCGGCCTCATTCAAGCGGTGCGGCCGGAAATCGTATTCCATTTGGCGGCGCAGCCGCTGGTGCGGGCGAGCTATCGCGAGCCGCTCGCGACGTTCGAAACCAACGTCATGGGAACGGTCAATGTCCTGGAGGCGCTGCGCGGGCTCAACAGCGTGCGTGCGGCGGTGATGGTCACGACCGACAAAGTTTATCGCGATCACCAGCCGCCGCGCCCTTATCGCGAAGACGACCCGCTGGGCGGACAGGATCCGTACAGCGCCAGCAAGGCGGCCTGCGAAATCGTCATTGCCAGTCATCGGGATTCGTTTTTGGCCGGCCAAGGTGTCGCGGTGGCGAGTGCGCGCGCCGGCAACGTGATAGGCGGCGGCGATTGGTCGGAAGACCGTTTGATCCCAGACGCGGTTCGCGCCTGGCAGGCCGGCGAAACTTTGGCGGTGCGCCGGCCGCGCGCAGTTCGTCCCTGGCAATACGTGCTGGAGCCGCTCGCCGCCTACCTCATTTTGGCGCATGGGCTCTGGCGGCAAGCAGCTCTGGCCGGCACCTATAATTTCGGCCCCGACGCCAGCGAAACCGCAACCGTGCGCGACCTCGTCGAAGCAGCGCACGCCGCATACGGCAGCGGCAAGGTGCGTTACGAGGACGGCGCGGACGGCCCGCACGAAGCCGACTGGCTCGCGCTCGACACGTCCAAGGCGCGGACGACATTGGACATCAAGCCAAGAATGAGCTTGCCAGAGGCGGTCAGCCGGACAATGGCGTGGTACCGGGCGCAGCATGCGGGCGCGGATGCCCTCACGCTATGCCGGAAAGATATTGCCGCCTACGAGGCCTTGTCGTGAACCGGCTGTCGATCGTCGACCTGCCCTTGGCGGGGCTCAAACGCATCGAACGCCAGCGCTTAGGCGATGCGCGCGGATTTCTGTCGCGGCTGTTTTGTGCGGAAGAGCTTGGCGCCGCAGGCTGGAACGAACCCATCGCTCAAGTCAATCATTCCTGCACCACCGCTCGCGGCGCCGTGCGCGGATTGCATTTCCAGCACCCTCCTCACGCGGACATGAAGCTGGTGAGCTGCCTGCGCGGTGAGGTGTGGGATGTTGCGGTCGATATTCGCGCCGGATCAAGCACGTTCCTGCGCTGGCACGCCGAACGTCTGTCCGCCGACAACGGCTGCGCCCTCCTCATTCCGCGCGGCTTTGCGCATGGCTTCCAGGCGCTCACTGATGACGTCGAGTTGCTGTATTGCCATTCTGCAGCGTACGATGCCGCCGCCGAAGGCGCGATCAATCCGCTCGATCCGCTCGTGGCTGTCGCCTGGCCGCTGCCGATCTCGAAGATGTCGCCGCGCGATTCCGGGCAGGCGATGTTGAGCAAAGACTTCACGGGAGTAACGGCATGAAGTGCCGCCATTGCGGCGCGCCGCTGCGGCACACCTTCCTCGATCTCGGCTTTGCGCCGCTTTCCAACGGCTATCTGACGGCGGCCGAACTGGCGCGCCCGGAACGGTACTACCCGTTGAAGATCATGGTCTGCTGCGGTTGCTGGCTGGTGCAGACCGAGGACTATGCTTCGGCGAACGAGATCTTCGGCGCAGGCTACGCTTATTTTTCCAGCACATCGGCCGGCTGGCTGGCCCATGCCGCGCGCTATGCCGACAAGGTGATCCGCGAGTTTCACTTAAGCCGCGACAGCATGGTCATCGAGGTCGCGTCGAATGACGGCTATCTGCTGAAGAACTTCGTCGCCGCCGGCATTCCCTGTCTGGGTATCGAACCCACGGCGAGCACCGCCGCCGCAGCGGAGCGGCACGGCATCCCGGTCGTCCGGGAATTTTTCGGCGAACGATTGGGAAAGCGATTGGCCGACGATGGCAAGCATGCAGACCTGATCGTCGGCAACAACGTCTACGCCCACGTGCCCGACATTGACGATTTTACGCGCGGCCTCAAGTCCGCGCTCAAGCCGGACGGCATCATCACCCTCGAATTCCCGCATCTGATGCGGATGATCGACGGCAGTCAATTCGATACCGCCTATCACGAGCACTTTTCCTATCTGTCGCTCTACACGGTCGCGGACATCTTCGCGCAGGCCGGCCTGCGCGTCTGGGACGTCGAGCCTCTGCCGACGCATGGCGGCAGCCTGCGCGTTTACGGCTGCCATGCCGAGCATGCCCGCGCGACCTCGCCCGCAGTCGCGGCGGTGCTCGCGCAAGAAGCGCAGCACGGCCTGCAAAGCCTGGCCGGTTACCTGGACTTTCAGCCGCGCGCGAACCGCGTGAAGGACGACCTCTTGCTCTTCCTGCTCGAGCAAAAGCGCGCAGGCAAGACGATCGCCGGCTATGGCGCGGCCGCCAAGGGAAATACCCTGCTCAATTATGCCGGCGTCAAACCCGACTTGCTGCCATTTGTCTGCGATGCGGCCGCGGCCAAGCAGGGCAAATTCATGCCCGGCAGCCATATTCCCATTCTGCCGCCGGACGCCTTGGCCACACGGACGCCGGACTACCTGCTGATCCTGCCGTGGAATATTGTCGGCGAGATCCGGCAGCTCAATGCCGGTCTCGCGGCGCGCGGCACAAAATTCGTCACCGCGGTGCCGAAACTGGAAATCGGCTGATGCCCCTTATCCTGCTCACCGGCGCGACCGGCTTCGTCGGCCAGCAAGTGCTGCGCGCGCTCACCGCGCGCAATTGCCGGGTACGCGCCGTTGTCCGCGCCGGCAAACAGAGCCGAATCAATCCTTCGCCCGCGATCGAAGGCATCGTCGCCAGCCCGGATATCTTTGCCGAGAGCGCCGGCTGGTGGGCGGACGCCTGCCGCGGCGTCGACCTCGTGATCCACGTCGCCTGGTACGCCGAGCCGGGGCTGTATCTGCAATCGCCGAAAAACCAGGAGTGCCTGGCAGGCACGCTCCGGTTGGCGGAAGGCGCGGCACAGGCCAAGGTCCGCCGCTTCGTCGGCATCGGCACCTGCTTCGAATACGACTTCACCGAGGGTTTCCTGGCGATCGACACGCCGCTGCGGCCCGAGACGCCCTATGCCGCGGCGAAGGTCGCCGCCTTCACCGCGCTGACGCGGTCACTGCCGCCGCAAGGCGTCGAATTTGCCTGGTGCCGGTTGTTCTACCTCTACGGCGAGGGCGAGGATGCGCGGCGGCTGGTGCCGTATCTGCGCGCCAGGCTCGCCGCCGGAGAGCCCGCCGAATTGACCAGCGGCAAGCACATCCGCGACTATCTGGACGTCGCCGAGGCCGGACGATTGATCGTCGATGCCGCGCTCGGCACGGTACAAGGCCCTGTCAACATCTGCTCCGGCAAGCCGGTCACCATCCGGGCGCTAGCCGAGCGGATTGCCGACGAATATGGCCGCCGCGACCTGCTGCATTTTGGCGCCCGCCCGGACAATCTGGTCGATCCGCCATGTATCGTCGGCGTACGCAGCGGGGATTAATTCTGCGCATTCGCTACCCGGATACCCGGTCATGGTTAATCCCTGTTAACCATTATTCGATAGGACATGGTCCGACGCCCCTCGCGCGACAGGACACCGCATGAAGGCCCGGCTCGAACCACGCATCAATCTTGTCGGGCGCACTCCGCTCGAAACGGTCATTCCGCTGGCGACGCCCTTCGTCGTCTTCGTCGATCCGGCGAGTTCGTGCAATTTCAAATGCACCTTCTGCCCGACCGGGCATCGCGACATGATCGCCGAGACCGGCCGCTTCCAGGGCGTGATGAAGCTCGACGTGTTCCAGAAAGTGATCGACGACCTCGGCGCCTTCGACAAGCCGATCAAGGTTCTGCGCATGTACAAGGACGGCGAGCCGTTCCTCAACAAGCGGCTCGCCGAAATGGTCGCCTACGCCAGGAGGTCGGGTCACGTCGACTACATCGACACCACGACCAACGGCACGTTTCTGTCGCCGGAGCGCATCGGGCCGGTGCTGGAAGCCGGCATCGACAAGATCAACATCTCGGTCGACGGTATGACCGAGGAAACCTATCTGCGCTTTACCGGCTTCAAGTTCGACTTCAAGCAATTCGTCGCCAACGTGAAATGGATTTACGCCAACAGGGGCGCCTGCGAAATCGTCGTCAAGATCCCGGGCGAGCTCATCACCGAGGCGCAGCGTCAGGAGTTTTTCGACACCTTCGGCGATCACTGCGACCGCATCTTCGTCGAGAACTTCGCGCCCTGCTGGCCAGAGTTCGACGTCGAGAAGCACACCGGCGTGAAGATCGGTAAAGGCATCTACCAGCAAGACATCGGCGACACCGACACCTGTCCTTATATCTTCTACGGCTATTCGGTGAATGCGGACGGGCTGGTCAGCTCCTGCTTCCTCGACTGGGGCCGCAAGCTGGTGATCGGCGACGTGCGGCAGCAGTCGATGAAGGAGATCTGGAATTCGGAGCGGATGAATGCGCTGCGCCTGCAGCATCTCGAGGGCCGCCGCCGGCAGAACGGCGTCTGCGGCAATTGCGGGCAGCTGAGCCACTGCCTGCCCGACAATATCGACGCGCATCGCACGACGTTGCTGGCGAAATTCAAGGCGACGGTCCCGGTCAATCCCGACGTCACGGCGCCGGGCGGCACGCGTGAGTTCGTCGACGCGGCGGCGGAATGAACGTCCTGCATGTGACGCCGCACCTCGGCGGCGGCGTCGGCAAGGCACACGCGGCGATCACCAGGGCGCTGCCTCAAGGCTTCGATCAAACTTTCATTCTGCTGGAAGCGCCGCGCGACCGCAGCCATACGGATACGATTGCCGCGACGGGCGCGCGCGTCGTCGTCGCCGACGGGCTCGGTCACGTGGCGCGGATGGCGCGCAACGCGGATATCGTCCAGTTCGAATTCTGGAACCACCCGCGCTTGTTCGAGTGCCTGGCGCGGTGCGATTTCCCGGCGACGCGCAGCGTGTTCTGGTCGCATATTTCCGGTCTGTTCAAGCCGGTGATCCAGCCGGGTCTGATGCAGGCGGCCGGGCGCTTCGTCATGACGACGGAAGCCTCCTGGGCGATGCCCGGCCTCGCCGCGCTGCACCGGGCGGCGCCGGAAAAATTCGCCGTCATCAACAGCGGCTTCGGCTTTGCCGACGCGCCGCCGCGCGCGCGCTCCGCGGCGAACGAGCCGACCGTCGCCTATCTCGGAACCGCCGACTTCGTGAAAATGCATCCGGGCTTCTTCGACGCCATCGACCGGCTCGCCGGAGAGGACGTCCTTGTTTCGGTCTGGGGCGAGCCCGCCGGCGAGGTCGTCGAGCGCGCGCGCGGCATGAAACATCCTGAGCGCATCCGCTTTCGCGGCCAAACCGCCGAGCCGGCGCGCGCGCTTGCCGAAGCGGGCATCTTTTTTTATCCGCTGCAGCCGGACCACTACGGCACGGCGGAGAACGCCCTGATCGAGGCGATGTCCTTGGGGCTGGCGCCGGTCGTTTTGGGCAATCCGGCGGAACTGGCCATTGTCCGCGACGGCCAGACCGGGCTGGTGGCCCGCTCCATCGATGAATGCCCCGCGTTGCTGCAGACTTTGCTCGCCTCCGCGGAATTGCGGACAAAAATCGGACGAGATGCCGCCTCCGACGTCGCGCAGACGCGAACCGCCACGCGTTCGGCGCGGCAATTCGTCGAGCTATGGCAAGGCCTACTCGCCGAGCCGGCGCGTCCTTGCAAGTTTCGCAGCACTATCGGCGATACCCCCGCCGATTGGTTTCTCGCCACCCAATGCCTGCCGGAAACAGCGTGGCGTTGGCCCGAGGCGAAGCGCGGGCCGCAGGCCGCGAAGGGCACGCTGGCGCATTTCGAGGCCAGCTTTGCCGGCGACCCGTCGTTCAAAAAATTGCGGCAGTAGCGTTCGGCCGGCATGCGGTCGGCTGGCGGTCCCGAGAGGAGTCGAACCTCCGACCTTCGGTTTAGGAAACCACTAGAGTGTCAACAAGATAAATGCGGAAGGGTACTTAAGCGCAAAAATTGTTGACAGACAAAGGACTTAGATTTTATCGACCAAAGACGCGACAGCCGTTATTGGGCTTCGCGCGCGCATGCTTGTAGCCCCGTGTAGCCCCCGAATCGAAGGCTCCGACCTTCAGTTTAGGAACCGTTTTGGCTAGCTAGGCCGTGAACCAATAAATCTGCCGGGCGGACGGGCCAGAGTCCGCTATGCCCCAACAGCCGACATCTTGCTGCGTGGCAGCGAAACGTCGCGATGTGCCACAAGGCGACATTGCCAGGATCAGCGCGCCGACCCGACAGACTATTTGCCTATCTGTTCTTTGTGACCGGCAGAACGACGGTGATGATCATCCCACAGTTTTCGTACCGGTGAACGATGCGCTCCTTGCTCTCAGTGGCCTGCATCGCGACGGAACAGATTGGGCAGGCTTGCGGCGGTACAAGAGGTTTGGGCTGCTGCTCCATACAACCTATGACCGCGCCAAACGATCTACGCAGAAATGATCTAGATAAAAAAGTGGTGCCGCGCGGCGAATGTTTTGGCAAAAGGCGCCATTGCGCGCGGTTGTTCAATAGTAAAGAGGTCGCCTCAGTGGACGGCCTCTTTGGGGTGCGTACTCATAAATTCGATTCTGTTAGCGAGGATCAGTCGATGTCCGTTTCGCTCCGAAAGCGACACATATCGTGTGGCGACGCAACATGTCGCGATGTGCCATACGCTAACATTAGCCGCCTCACTCCGCCTATTGCAGACGCGCAATATGGGCGCTCACAGACAAATGCTATGCGATCAATTGTGCGCTGGGAGTCACCGGTCGTTTACATCTTGGGGCAGGCGGGATGGTGGTGTCACCTATTCTTCATTTTGTATTTTTCTCGATTACGTCTAAACGATTTTGCGCACGCGTCTCGCCTTGGGCGGCCGATCTTCTATACCAAACGATCGCCTGGCTCTTGTCGGCAGCGACTCCATATCCATTTTCGTACATTAGGCCGAGCAAGAATTGTCCGACGGCATAGCCGCTGTTGGCCGATTTCTGGTACAAAGCGAAGGCTTGGGTGTTGTCCTTCGCAACGCCTCGCCCAGTAAAATACAAAATTCCGAGGTTCGCCTGCGCTGTCGGGTATCCTCGGTCGGCGGCTTTTCGGAGCCAAACGACGGCCTGCTGTTCATCCTTCGCAACACCGCGCCCTTTCAAGTACATCATGGCGATGCTGGTGATGGCGCCAAGGTTGTTTTGTTCTGCGGCTTTTCGGAACCACTCAAGCGCTTTGCCATCGTCTTTCGGGAACCCAAATCCGTTCAAGTACATATAGCCGAACGCATTCCATGCGGCGACGTATCCTGCATCCGAGGCCTTTTGGATGAATTCTTGCGCTGCTTTGTAGTCTTTATTTTGCATATACCCACGCGCCAATTGATAGAAAAATCGCGCCGACTGAGGATAGTGCCGAAGGGCCTCTAGACACGCGGGTATGGCGAGCTTTGGATCGACTTTATCGATGGTAATTCCGGTCGCCTTGCGATTTTCGTCGACATCGCTGGCAGCATATTTATCGCAATCGGTCGGCGGCGGACTCTCTTGCGCAACAGCGATCTGGCAGCTCGTGGCAAGACAGAGCGAAGTGAAAAGCGCGGCTTTTACGAACATCGTGCCCTCCCATGCTCGTCGCGACATGATACGGCCTGGACATCAGCCGCGAAAGCGGACATCGAATGCGGCAAACGGTATGTTGGCTAAGGGTCAGACGCGTCGGGCTTCCGATGTCCGCATCGTGTCCGCTAATCCCCTGATTGCGAAGTGAAAAGCCGACATGGCGTTCTCCTCAACTTGGTCCAACAAGAGGAGTTACGATCATGTCCGACAGTCACATTTGCCAGAGTAAGAGCTCTCATCGGGTTCGCTGGAACAAGGGCAAGCTGATTGGAGCGAGGCCGCCGCCGAGACAAAAACACGTCTGGGCCATCCGAACTTGGTTGCAGATCGAGCAACGAGCGCGCGATTTGGCACTGTTCAATCTTGCCATCGATAGCAGGCTGCGCGGTTGCGATCTTGTCGCGGTCCGGATCGATGACGTCGCGCCAAACGGCTATGCAATCGAGCGTGCAACGGTGCGTCAGAAAAAGACCGGCCGACCAGTTCGATTTGAACTCACCGAAAACACGCGGCAGGCGGTCGACGAGCACTTGAAATCTGTAGACCGCAAATTAAGCGAGTTTCTGTTTGCCGGTCGGCGAGCCGGGCAAAGCATGACGACGCGGCAGTACGCCCGGCTTCTGTGTGACTGGCTGACAGGCATAGGCCTTGACCCGCATCTATACGGCACTCATTCCCTGCGGCGGACCACGGCTGCGTTAATCTACCGGCGCACTGGCAATCTGAGAGCAGTTCAGCTGCTGCTCGGCCATACCAAGATCGAGAGCACTGTGCGTTACCTCGGCATCGAGGTGGACGACGCGCTTGCGATCGCAGAGCGGGTCGACATGTGAGCCGTTGGGGCAGAGCAGTGATGCTCTGCCCTTCCGCTGGCCGAAAAGCCAAAGCTCGCAATGTCCGCTATTTCAGACGCGATTGAGGTGATACCGGACGCATCGCGGACATGAAAAATGCGTCGATTTTGACCCACAAGCGACATTGGCCGCGCCCATAACCGTCTGCCCAAGGCTGTTCCCAGCCAACTTCGGCCGAGGCGGGATTAGCAGAATTCCCAACGTCGAGACTGATAAACCGTTGATCCCTGCCGCGCCGTCGGCGCGAATTTCGGGCGTGCGCCATGCTTGTAAGTTCGGCAGGCTCCGCGCTTTTTTTCGTTTCAGTAATTTTTGATTGATGTGAACTCGCTCACAGTCGTCCTTCCACGCCCGTACTAGCGTTCGCCGCAACAGTGCACCCAAGCGCGCGCTCGACGACAATGGAGCGCGCGCTTGATCACACCTCGATCTACGGCGAGGGAGGTATTCATGCGCGTCACGTCGAGAGCCGCGGTCATGATTGCGGTATCGGGCCTTTGGTTGGCAACGCTGTTCAAAGTCTATGGAAACGGCGCAGGCGTAAACGCGGCCGCACCCGATTCAATCGTGGCAAACAATGGTTTGGCGATAGGGACGGCAATGTCCAACGGGGCCCCCTTCGGCCCTCTGCGAGATGACATCTGTGACGATGGCGCAGGCGATTCCCTGTCGAGCACAGGAATCGAAGGCAAACAGATGCTCGGCGCGGCGCCGAACGAAGCATGCGGAAAGTCCCGGACGCGCGATTGGGCCGCTGCAGGCGACTAGAGTTTTATCCGACGTTTTGTGCGGAGATGCCCGCATCCTCACAAAGCGCACCGTCAAGTGGGCTCATGCAAGGAGAACGAAAATGCAGAAGCTGATCATTGTTGCACTCGCGACGTTTGTTACGTCGGCCGCCTTTGCGGCGCCGCCGTCGGCTCCGAAATCCGACACCGCAATCTGCAACGGTCAGATGGTCGGACAAGATCCCGATCAGAACATCGTGTTCGGCCTGGCCCGTGAATGCGGGCTGCAAGCCGAAGCCAACTAAAGGCAACGACACTCGATCAGTCGTCGTCGCAAGAGGCGGGTCCCATTGGACCCGCCCCCCAAATAAACACTCCATCTGCTATTCATTATCTCCGGTGATAACGCACGCTGGTTTCCGCGTATGGCACTTACAAAATAGCCGCACTTACCTTTGTCTGCGTTTGGAGGACAAAGCGTTCTAAACCGAGGACACAAGCGGCGATCGCGCTTGCCTCACGAAGCTTGAAATACTTCTGGGTTAGCCACATCAATTTCGGCATTTAGCTGCGAAGGTCCGCTTGGACGAAACTCCGAACGGAATTAGAACCGTGCAGGATCTCGCGGCACACAGATACGATCAAACGACAAACGCATTTGCCAGGAGATTCAAACCAATGTCGACGTGCGCGCCGCGTGGTGAGCTAGCCTGCTATAAGATCGGTTCGATCAGGCGGAATTTTACGAAATTCATAATCCGATCGAAACTCGATCGTGGCAAGACTCGCTGGAAATGGCCGGTCAGCGGTGTCAGGCAGGTCGGGTTCATCGCTATTCCGTATTTCAGCGCCGTGCCTGTCACCAGCCGTCCCGATTTTTCCTCGAGTTGCGCATTTGTGTCCGCATGAGTCGCCACCTTTATTGCCTTTGCGACCGCAGCGGGATGCGCCTGCGCGCCGGCGTCCATCGTGCTCCCACCTACGCGCTTGAGGTCGTATTCGACGGTGGCTTGCAGGATTTGCTGACCTTGGCAGACGTACCCTCCGGCGTTGATGTAATCCAAGACCGCGCTGCTGCAGTCGTCCTGCGCCATCAACTTATTGTAAATCTTGTGATTTGTGCCGAGCGCGATCTCATAAAGATGAACATCTGATAGCGAATAGTACACTTGGGTCACGAATTTGTTGCCAGCATCGCCATGGCCCAATCCGACCGTATCAGCATCGAGTTTGATGCCAATCGTATATTTCCCAGAATGGAGTTCTTCATTGATGGTGCTGGTGCTGGGCGATTCGATAATCGCATCCTTCAACTCGTCCTTATCGACGGCGCAAAGTGTTTTGAAAAACTTCACGTCAGGATCGACATAGTAGAGTGATCCCAAATTCAAGAGATTCGACGGCGGAGTGATCGGCAAATAACCGAGGCTTCTCAGGTCACTGTTGAGCTGATCCCCGCCTGGGCGCGACGTGAAATACCAAGCGCCAGGAATTACGATCGCAATCAGCGTGAGTGCGACCCCGAGAATGTGCCATTTC
>Ga0335082_10001642_pt1 | contig 23897 bp, 21 predicted proteins | sample Lox_Sample_41_FD_206718 | JGI IMG/M metagenome (GOLD analysis project Ga0335082, IMG submission 206718) | Soil microbial communities from Loxahatchee National Wildlife Refuge, Florida, United States - Lox_Sample_4.1 | ecosystem: Environmental > Terrestrial > Soil > Wetlands | place: USA...
GGCTTACACCGATTTTATCGGCGAATTGCACCGCCGTATCGCCAAGGCGTCGCCCCCGGCGTGTTTCGAGCAGGGCAGCCACCCGCTGCTCTATTGGCCGGGATTGATCGTCTTTGCCGGCGTCACGCTCGGGCTTGCTTGGCTGGTGGTGCGGGCCTTGCAAGCCGACGCCAAGGGCGGCGCGGCCATTATTAGTGCGTTTTTCGGGCTGTTTCTCTGGCAGGGCGGTAATTTCTTCCGCCGTAACCGGCCCGGTCGCTACCGGCCGGAGGCGATCCCCGCCGACCTGATGCCGAAAGGCTGATGCAGCGGCGCGCCGCACGTCAGCCGTGCATGTTCCGCACCACCAGCACGGAACATTTGGCGTAGCGCACCACGTGCCCCGCATTGGAGCCGAGGAAATAGGTGCGCATGGCCGGCCGGTGCGAACTCATGACGATCAGGTCGGCGTTGATCGCTTTCGCCTCCTCCAGCACTTCGTGATAGATGCCGCCCTGGCGCACGGTACCGGAGATATGCGCGGCATCGAGCCCACTTTCGCCGGCGATGATGGACATCGCTTCTTCGGCGGATTTGCGTTGCTGCGCGTCGAAATCCGGCGGCACATACTCCGCCAGCATTACCGGCGTCATTGGCAGCACGTTGACCAGCCGCACGTGCCCTCCGGACGAACGGGCCAGTGTTACAGCCGCCTGGATGGCGGGTTTCGCCAGGTCGGTGTCGGCAAGATCGATCGGGACCAGAATCTGCTTGTACATGACAGCGCCCCTCTTTTCCGCTGCAGGATACGATCATGGCATGTTTTGGCGGGCGCGTTGAGGGACTGATTTGCCGCAATCGGCCCGGCTTAGCTGGCCGTAGCTTCCAGCGTCTTCGGGCTGACGAAGCGTTCCAGGCGGCCGGATTGCGGATGCAGCTTGGCCCAATTGTCGAAGGCGAAATCGATGATCACCAAGCCCGAGGTCGGCAGCTTTTCGCGCAGCCGCTCGCGCGCATCGATATCGCCGGCAGCGATCAGCATCAGCGCCAGCTCATGTAGGCCCGGGTTATGACCGATCACCATCAGCGTATGAGCGGTGGCGGGCGTATCCTTAATCACCGCCAAGATGGAGTGCGGCGTTGCGTCATAGATGCGTTCCACCGACATGGCCGCCGGTGCCGGATGGAACGCGGCCGCAGCATATTTCCAGGTCTCCTGGGTGCGCGCGGCGGGCGACAGAATGACCCGATCGGGGACGAGCGCGTGCGCGGCCATATAGGCGCCGATCTTGGCGGCATCCTTGCGACCGCGGTCGATCAGGACGCGGGCAAAATCCTTCGTTCCGGGCTCCGACCGTTCAGCCTTGGCATGGCGTAGCAACAATAGACGGCGCATGGTGTATCAGGGTGTGGGTGCACGGCGCAGAATGCGTCGAATTCGAATCTGCGGCAGTTTAGCATGCGCGCCGCGGCCGCATGTGTGCCGGTGATAATGTGAACAAGTGTGGCGATGAGCGAAGACGATAATATGGCGGCCGGCTGGTATGAGGCGACGCGGGTGGCAAGCCCAGAGCATCCGCGGCTGAATTTCGATCTCGACGTCGACGTTTGCGTGATCGGCGGCGGCCTCGGCGGGCTCACCGTGGCGCGCGAGGTGGCGCGGCGCGGCTGGTCGGTGGCGGTGTTGGAAGCCCATCGGCTGGCGCATGCGGCCTCCGGCCGCAATACCGGCTTCGTGCTGCCGGGCTTCTCGGAGCATATCGAAAACATGGTCGAGCGCATCGGCCTCGATCACACCAAAGAGCTTTGGGCGCTGTCGGAGCATGGCGTCGACTACGTGCGGCGCGCGATCGCCGACACCGGCATGCCGGGCGTCGATCCGGTGCCCGGCTGGCTGCACGTATCGAAGACCGACAATAGCCGCGCGATCGATGCCGAGGTCGAGCGCCTGCGCTGGATCGGCGCCAATGTCGAAGCCTGGCCGGCCGAGCGTGTGCGCGAGGTTCTGCCAAACGACCGCTATTTCGGCGCGCTGCATTTTGCCGGCGCGCTGCACATCCACCCGCTCAATTACGCCTTGGGCCTCGCCGCCGATGCCGAGGCGTCAGGCGCGCGTATTTTCGAGGGCACGCCGGCGACGGCAATCGATCCGGCTGGCGTGCGCAAGCGCGTCGACACGCCCTCTGGGCGCGTGCGCGCGGCGCACGTGGTGCTTGCCTGCAATGTGCAGCTCGGCGACTTGATGCCGCGGCTCGGGGCAACGTTGTTGCCGATCACGACATATGTCCTCGTCACAGAACCGATCGCGAATTTGACAGAGATCGTGCGTTACCGCGGCGCGGTGAGCGACACCAATCGTGCCGACAATCACTATCGCATCGTCGGCGGCGATCGCCTGCAATGGTCGGGCCGCATGCGCGCCTGGCAGGCCGATCCGCGCTGGGTCCGCCGCGGGCTTCTCGCCGACATCAGACGCAATTTTCCTGCGCTCAGCGGCGTGGAAATTGCCCATCTTTGGTGCGGCACGCTCGGACGCCCGATTCACCGCATGCCGCAGATCGGCGAAATCGAAAGCGGGCTCTGGGTGGCAAGCGGCTTCGGCGGCCACGGCCTCAATACTTCGGCGATGGGTGGCGAACTGGTGGCGCGCGCCATTGTCGAGGCCGATCCGACCTGGCGGCTGTTTTCGCCCTACGAACTGGTCTGGGCTGGAGGCGTGCTCGGACGCGCCATCGCACAGGGGATCTATTGGGGCACCCGGCCGATCGAGCGGGTCGAGCAGGGCCTGTCGCGCTACCGCGAGCGCATGCGCACCCGCAAGCGGGCTCGCCTTGTAGCAAGCAACGGCCATGCGCCACCACCGGCCGCGGCTGAGGCCGCGCCGGAGCCTCCGACCAGTGAGACCACTCCGCCGGCACCCGAGCCGCCTGCGCCGCCGCCCATGTGATCCGCTATCCCTCTCATTCCCTTGGTTGTGGTAGGTTCAAGCGAATGCGCGCTTCATCATTACGTTTCATCGCTTTCGGCGTCGGTCTTGCTGCGCTTGGCGGCTGCGCCACCGGCGGCGGCATGTTCGGCGACACGTCGGTCAAGCCAAAGACCGTCGTGGTGACCGATTTCATCGCTGCGCCTGAGGTCGACGCCATCGACCGCGGCTTCAGCGCGCGCATGGATCGCAACGGCACCAATTACCCGATCCTGGAACGCAAGCGGCGTACGCTGGCGCGCGTCAACGACGAGATCGTGGCCACGATCGTTGTCACATTGCGCGAGGCGGGGCTTGAAGCGCAGCCGGGCAGCGAGGAGGCGCTGACGCTCAACGACAAGGCGGCGGTGGTGAGCGGACGGCTGCGCGGCGGCGAGGAAGGCGATACGAAAAGGAAGAAGCCGTTCGGCTTCGGTCCTGGCCACATCGACGCGGTCGCCGACATGACCGTGTCCTATGCGGCCGGCGGTAGCCGCAAAACGTTGACCGCCTTTACGGTCGAGGCCAAAGAGGCGAGCAAGCCGCCGGGCGGCAAGAAAGAGGCGACGGCGCGCGACGCCGAGATTGCCGCGGTGCTGGCCGCCGAACACGATACGGTGAAGCTGTCGCCGGACGTTGAGGCACAGGCCCGCCGGCTCGGTCGCGCAGTGGGCGAGAAGGTCGTGGCCTATGCCAAGGAGCAGGGCTGGATCGCGGCGCCGGCGATGGCCGAAGAGGCAACAGAGCAGCAGGTGAAGATGCCGGAGCCGAAGCCGGCGCAGAAGCCCAAGCCGAGGCCCGACAAGCCGGCGACGTAATCAGCGTCCCTCCCGCCTTGCCATGAAGGCAAGGCGCTCGAACAGGTGCACGTCCTGCTCGTTTTTCAACAGCGCGCCGTGCAGCGGCGGGATCAGTTTCTTGGGATCGCGCTCGCGCAAAATCTCCGGCCCGATATCCTCGACCATCAACAGCTTGAGCCAGTCGAGCAGCTCGGACGTCGACGGCTTCTTCTTCATTCCGGGCACTTCGCGGATCTCGTAGAACAGCTTGAGCGCCTCCGACACCAGCCGCTGCTTGATGCCGGGGAAGTGCACCTCGATGATCGCGGCCATGGTGTCGGCATCGGGGAAACGGATGTAGTGGAAGAAGCAGCGGCGCAGGAAGGCGTCGGGCAGTTCTTTCTCATTGTTCGAGGTGATGATGACGACCGGCCGACGCCGTGCCTTCACCGTTTCACCGGTCTCGTAGACGAAGAACTCCATGCGGTCGAGCTCGAGCAGCAGGTCGTTGGGAAACTCGATGTCGGCCTTGTCGATCTCGTCGATCAGCAGCACCGGGCGCTCGTCGGCGACGAAGGCGTCCCACAATTTGCCGCGCTTGATGTAGTTGCGGATGTCCTTGACGCGCTCGTCGCCGAGCTGGCTGTCACGCAGACGAGAGACCGCATCATATTCGTAGAGCCCCTGCAGCGCCTTGGTGGTCGATTTGACGTGCCATTCGATCAGCGGCGCGCCAATCGATTTCGCGATCTCCAGCGCCAGCACGGTCTTTCCGGTGCCGGGCTCGCCTTTGACCAAAAGCGGCCGTTCCAGCGTCATCGCCGCGTTGACTGCGACCTTGAGGTCGTCGGTCGCCACGTAGGCGTCGGTGCCTTCAAAACGCATGTAATTCCTCGCTTTTTTTGCGACAGTAGGCAGGCCGCCGGGCCAGGGCAAGGCGGATTGTGCCTCGCACAAGCGTGATAGCCGAGTGATGGCAAGTTGAATGGCTATTATGCGCAAAGCGTATATGTGATGGCTCGGAAACGAATTCGGGAGGAAACGGATGCGCCGCGCACTGCTCAGCTTGCTGCTGATGTTGGCGGGCGTCGGGTTGACCAATGCGGCCGAGATGGCGCCGCTGCCCAAGCCGGGTCCGGGGCAGGCCGCGGCGACTTTTGCCGGCGGCTGCTTCTGGTGCACGGAATCCGATTTTGACCACGTCAAGGGTGTGATCTCGACCACCTCCGGCTACACCGGCGGCCACGTCGCCAATCCCACCTACGAGCAAGTCTCCGCCGGCGGCACCGGCCATGCCGAGTCGGTGCAGGTCATCTACGACCCCAAGGTCGTCTCCTACCAGCAACTGCTCACGTACTACTGGCACCATGTCGATCCGACGGTGAAGGATCGGCAGTTCTGTGACTACGGCCACCAGTACCGCACGGCGATTTTCGTTCATAACGAAGAGGAACGAAAACTCGCGGAAGCGTCGAAGAAAAAGATCGAGGAAGAACTGAAAAAGCCGATCTATACCGAGATCGATAATGCCGGGCCGTTCTACCCAGCCGAGGAATATCACCAGAACTTCTATTTGAAGAACCCGACGAAGTACAAATTCTACCGCTGGAACTGCGGACGCGACCAGCGGTTGGAGCAACTTTGGGGCAAGGCGAAGGGAGACAGCTGATATGATCGACCGACGGGCCCTGTTGACGGCCGCGGTGGCGCTGGGCGCGCTGATGGCTACGAAAAAATACAGCGAGGCAGAAACAATGACGATGACGACCGACACCATCGACTGGAAAAAACTGAGCGATGCCGATTGGCGCAAGCGCCTGTCGCCGCAGGCTTACGATGTGTTGCGCAAACACGGTACCGAGCGCGCCGGCACGAGCCCGCTCAATCACGAGAAGCGCAAGGGTACTTTCGCCTGCGGCGGCTGCGACCTGCCGTTGTTCTCGTCCGAGACTAAGTTCGACAGCGGCACTGGCTGGCCGAGCTTCTATCAACCGCTGCCGAATGCGGTCGGCACGACGACCGACCGCTCGTTCTTCATGACCCGCACCGAAGTGCATTGTAGCCGCTGCCTTGGCCATCTCGGCCATGTGTTCGACGACGGTCCGCCGCCGACCGGTTTGCGCTATTGCATGAACGGCGTCGCTTTGAAGTTCGAACCGCAGACGTCCGACCAGTCGTAGCCGCACACGGCAATCGAGAAGACGTCGCCGCCCGGCCGGGAAAACCGCCGGGCGGTCGCACGTTCTGTGGCGCGCACCCGGCAAAATCTGCCGGCGTGCGGCAGAAAATGTACCGCTGGCGTTCTGGCCATATCTATTTAAATCATTGAAATATATAAACAATCTGTATGGCACGGCGATTGCGTCATGCCACTCGCGGGATTGTCCGCGCGCAGCCTATGGGCTGCCGTGTTGCGAACGTGGAGATGAAGTCATGGGTTTGTTTGACGCTCTTACAAACGCGGTGAGCGGTTTGCAGTCGCAGGCTTACGCGATGCAGAACATTTCCGGCAACATCGCGAACTCGCAGACGATATCCTACAAGGGCCTCAACACGAACTTCCAGGATCTCATCCCGGATTCGAACTCGGTGGCCTCGCAGCAAGTCGGCAGCGGCGTTTACGCAAGCTCTCTTGCAACGGTGACCGTGCAGGGCGCCATTCAGGCGACGCAATCCGGCACGAACATCGCCGTCAACGGCGACGGCTTCTTCACCGTGCAGAATCCCTCAAGTTTTACCGGTACCGTGCCCAACTTTAACGGCGTCGTCAGCTATACGCGGCGCGGCGACTTCGAATTGAACGCGAACGGCTTTCTGGTCAATGGCGCCGGCTACTATCTCGAAGGCATTCCGATCGACCAGACAACCGGCCAGCCGATCGGCAACGTGCCTTCGCCGCTGCAGTTCAACAACAACCTGCTACCGGCGAGTCCGACCACGCAAATCAACTACGGCATCAACCTACCTGCAGTGCCGTCGACGCCGTCCTACAATTCGGCGATCGCCAATTCAGAACTGCTCAATCTGGCTAACTTTACCCAGAATCCAACGCTCACCAACGGACCCAATACGCACGCCGTCGCCACCGGCACCAGCGCGCTCGGCACCATCAATCTGACCAGCCAGGGAGCCACCTCCGCCAGCATCACCGAAGGCGCGTTCACGACCGTCGATGTCAGCGGCGGCGGCGACGCCGTCACCTTCACGCTGAACGTCGACGGCACCAACCACAACGTCAGCATCAGCGACGCGGACGTCACCGCTTACAATACGGCGAATTCGACGTCGCTTAGTTCCGCTGCTCTGTCGGCAACGGATGTCGCCAACATCATCAACTATCAGGTCGGCGCCAACGTCACGACCGTCAGCGGCGGCGATCTCGTGTTCACCTCACCGACGGCGGGAGCCACTTCAAGTCTGACAATCACGGCCACGAGCGAAACCACCACCAGCGGTTCGACCGGTATCGCGAACCATCTGATTGTGAATGGCGTCAACGCCACCAACCTCACCTTTCAGATCAACGGTCAGACGGTCACATTGGCCGGCGGCAACAGTTACACTCCAACCGCGATCAAAAATGCCATCAACACGCAGGTCGGTGCCTCCGCCAGCGTAAGTGCATCGCTGAATAGTTCGGGCGGTCTGGTGATTACCAGCACCGGAACAGCGGGCGCCGGAGATACGATCACGATCGATACGTTCAGCAGCGGCGATGCGACTCAGCTCGGCTTCGCCGCCGCCTCGGTGACGGCCAACGGCGCCAACGGCCTGCCCGCGACCGGGCAAGTGATCGGCGCAGACGCGCCCAATTTCATCGACGAATCGATCGACGGTGGTTCGGCCACCGTTTACGACGCAGCCGGCACACCAGCCAACCTTCAGCTTAGGTGGGCGAAAATCAACAGCGTCTCGGCCGGCGGCACCAACACCTGGGAACTGTTCTATCAAACTGACGCGAATGCGACGGGCAGCCAAGTCGCTTGGCAGAATGCCGGCAACGATTTTACCTTCGACTCGGCCGGGCAACTCGTCAGTGGCTCCGCCAGCATCACGTTGAACAACGTGGTGATCGGCAGCACCAACCTCGGTACCCTGACGCTCATCACTCCGGTCGGCAGTATCACGCAGTTTGCCAACACCAGCGGCCAGCCGACCATCAACCAAATCCAGGCGAACGGCTACCCGGCCGGTCAGCTGCAATCGGTTTCCGTCGGCAGCAACGGGTTGATCAGCGGCATCTTCTCAAACGGGCGCAACGTCAATCTTGCCCAAATTCCGCTGGTGCATTTCAACGCCGAGAACCAGCTGCAAAGCCTGACCGGCGGCGCCTATCAGGCGACGACAGATTCAGGCCAGGCGATCGCCGGTTCGTCCGGCAAGGTCGTGGGGCAATCGCTGGAAAGCTCCAACGTCGACATCGCGACCGAGTTCACCAAGCTGATCGTGACCCAACAGGCCTATTCGGCGAACACCAAGGTGATCACGACGGCCAATCAGATGTCGCAAGACTTGTTGAACGTCATTCGCTAGCGCGCGATGAGCGTGAGTCGGCGAAGCGCGTAACCGGGACTGCCCATGGGTCTAGAGCAAACGCTCTCCACGACATTGGCCGGCTTGAGGGCAACGCAAGCCGGTCTTTCGGTCGTCGCGGGCAACGTCGCCAACGCGCAGACGCCGGGCTACATCGCCAAGCAGGCGACGCAGGTCGAAACCTCGACCGGCGAAGGCGGCAACTCGGTCCAGGTCACCTCGATCAACCGCCTGCTCGACACGTTCGTGCAAAACCAATTGTGGACGGAAAATGCCGGCGGCGGCTACGCCGACCTGCGCGGCAATTTCTATCAGCAACTGCAGCAGGTATACGGACAGCCGGGCTCCACCACCTCGCTCGACGCCGTGTTCAACAGTTTCACCTCGGCCGTACAGACCCTATCATCGAGCCCGAATTCCTATTCCGCACAGACCCAAGCACTCAGCGCTGCTCAGACTTTCGCGCAGCAGCTCAATAGCGCTTCATCCCAGGTTCAAGCGCTTCGCAGTCAGGCCGACCAGGGAATTGCCAACGATGTGCAGCAGGTCAACGACGCCCTGCAGCAGATCTCGAATATCAACAAGCAACTGGTCAGCGGTGCGCAAAACGACAGCACCAGGGTCACGCTCGAGGATCAGCGCGATCAATACATTAGCCAGCTTTCGCGTCTGATGGATATTCGCGTCACGCGCGGAGCTAATGACCAAATAACGATAGCGACCAGTACCGGGACCCAACTCGTAGGCACCGAGCCTTCGGTCCTGAGGTTCAGCGCATCAGGCACTCTGACGCCGACGCAACTGTGGAATGCGGATCCGACGAAAAGTACTCTGGGCACAATAACACTCGTCGATCCGTCGGGTAGTACAACAGATCTAGTTGCTACGGGCGGCATTCATTCCGGCGAGATCGCCGGCTACCTCAACATGCGCGACAATGTGCTGGTGCAGGCGCAGACTCAACTCGACCAGGTCGCCGCGCAGATGTCGAGCGCGCTGTCGGATACGACAACGCCCGCCACCGGAGTCACAGTCGGAGCGCAATCGGGGTTCGATGCCGACATCAGCAATATGTCGAACGGCAACACGATCACGCTGAGCTATACCGACGCCATCAACGTACAGCACAACATTACAATCGTCCGTGTCGACGACCATTCCGCTTTGCCGCTGTCGAACTCGGATACATCGAATCCGAACGATACCGTCGTTGGCGTCGATTTCTCGGGCGGCGCGTCAGCGGTCGCCAGCGAACTCAATGCGGCCCTCGGCCCCTACGGCTTGCAATTTTCCAATCCGTCGGGATCGACGCTGGAGATTCTCAATGGCAGTCCCGTCGTCACGGTGAATTCAGCATCGACGACGACCAGCGCGACGTCGCTGACTGGCGGCTCGGCGCAGCTTCCTCTGTTCACGGACGGCACCAATCTCTATACCGGCGCCTTTAACGGTACCGGAGCCCAGTCCGTCGGCTATGCTGCCCGTATCACCGTCAACAATGCGCTGGTCGCCGATCCGTCCAAGCTCGTGACCTACCAAATGAGCCCGGCGACGCCGCCCGGCGACTCGACCAGGCCAAACTTCATCTACAATCAGCTCGTGAACGCAAATCTGCAATATTCTCCGGCATCCGGAATCGGAGGCGCTGGCACCCCGTTCCAAGGGACGTTGTCGGACTATATGAGCCAGATCGTCACCACGCAAAGCACCGCGGGCAATGCCGCGGCCAGTTTGCAGTCGGGTCAGGATGTCGTCGTCAACGCGCTGCAGACACGATTTAATTCAGCCTCAGCGGTCAGCATCGACACCGAGATGGCGAACCTGCTCACGCTGCAGAATTCCTATGGTGCGAATGCTCGTGTGATGTCCACGGTAAAGGCGATGCTCGACGCGTTGATACAAGCGGCTTGATGTGAGGCGTTTATGACAATCTCTGGCGTATCATCCAATATGCTGCCGCTCATTCAGTCGGCGCTCGACATCAACAAGCAGCTTCAAGATCTCAATCAGCAGCTTGGCACCGGGCTAAAGGCGGACAGCTACGCTGGGCTCGACGGCCAAGGCGGCATCGCAATCGCGTTGAACGCGCAGCTGTCGGCGATCGGCAGCTTCGACAACACCATGACGAATGTCGGCGCCACGCTCGGCATCCAGCAGCAGGTGCTGCAGCAAATCGAAAGCGTCGGCAATACGGTGCAGACGTCTGCTGCGCAGCCGAATTTCACTCTTGGCAACACTGGGCAGACCGCGACGCAGGAGACGGCCGCCACCCAGCTTGATCAGATTTTGGGCCTACTCAATACGCAAGGCGGCAACGGCTATCTGTTCTCGGGTCTCGGCCTTAATCAGGCTGCGGTCGATACCGCCGGCCACATCCTCAATGGTAACGGTGCAGCGGCCGGCCTCAAGCAGGTGATTGTGCAGCGGCTGCAGGCCGACCAAGGCGCCGATGGGCTTTGCCGTCTTGTGATCCCGGCGCCCGCTGGGACAGCGGTTTCGGTCGCCGAGGATGTCGCGAATTCACCCTTCGGGCTCAAGCTTGCCACCGTCAATTCGACCCTGACCGGCGCGACTGTCACCGGGCCGACGGGATCGCCACCGGGGATTACCGTAAACTTTGGAGCGAGTAATCCCAACGATGGCGATACCATCTCTTTCACTTTCAACCTGCCAGACGGCACTAGCCAGACCGTCCGGTTGCAAGCGACGGCGTCAACGTCGCCGGCAGCGAACCAATTCGCGATCGGCGCAAGCACGACTACAACCGCGGCCAATCTTCAGGCCGCGCTCGCCGCGGCCGTTACCCAAATCGGCCAGACGACGATGCCGGCGGCCTCCGCCGTCGCGGCTGCGAACAATTTTTTCGACAATCCGCCACAGCGCGTGAACGGTACCCTGACATCGAATAACCAGAGCAATTATACGGCCGATGAGTCTGGTGCCGGCAATCTGGTGATCGACGACGGCAATGGCCCCACCGCCACGGTCACGTTCGCCTCCACCGACAACACGCTTGCCAAGAAAATTATCGCGATCAACACGGCGCTGGCGGCGGCGGGATCGACGGTCTCCGCTACGCAAGATGCTTCCGGCAACCTTGAACTGGTCAACGCTTCGGGCATGCAGGTAGACCTTACCAGTAGCACCGGCACGGCGGCGGCCGATCTCGGCTTCGGCGCCGGCAATACAACGTCGAGCGGCGCCTGGGCAGCTACGACGCTGATCAATGGTACGCCCGCCAACACCGTATTCTGGTATACCGGCGACAATAGCGCCGCGTCGATACGGTCTACCGCGACGGCGCGCATCGATTCGAGCACCACGATCTCCTACGGGACGCAGGCCAACGAGCAAGGTATCCGCCTGATCGTGCAGCACGTTGCGACGCTCGCCGCGACGACCTATTCCGCCACCGATCCCAATGCTGCTGCGAGTTATCTGGCGCTCAATAGCCGCATTTACAACGGGCTCGCGGCGTCGCCGGGTACGCAGAATATAACCGACATCGAGGCGAGCCTCACGAATTCGCAGAGCGCCATCCAAACGGCCCAAAGTCAGCATCAGCAAACCTCCGCCATGCTGAGCAACATGTTGCAATCAATTCAGGGCGTGAATCAGACGGAAGTTGGCGCGCAAATCCTGGCGTTACAAACAAGGCTGTCGGCGTCACTGTCGGCGACGGCAAGGTTGTCGCAGCTCACCCTGGTCACTTATCTCTCGCCGGTGAGCGGCTAGAGCGTGCGGCGCATTTCGCGCGGCCGCATCGCGCAAGAAAAAAACAGCGGCCAGGCCGCTGTCTTCTTGTTTGTGTTGTTGTGTTCAATCAGGCGCGGCCGAGCAGGCCCGCCGCCACTTCGCGGTTGATGTTAATGAGGGAGCCGAGGTTCTGCGGCTTCGGGTCGGCTAGGATCGCGAGCGTCTGCTTGCAGACGAATAGGCCGAGATTGGCGACATTCTGGCGGATCTCGAGCGGCAGCGGATTGTCGTTGCTGGTGACTGCCGACATGAAAAAGGTCCAGAGCTTGCGATTGAAGTGCAAGGCGGAATCGAGACTTTCACCGCGCCGGTCCCAGGAGTCGTGCACCGATTGCAGGCGGTACGCCGCGTCCAATAGAAGGCTAGCTTCCAACTCTCGCGGGTTGGAGATCTTGTTTGCCACTTTTTCGTAGGCTTTTGCGGCCTGCTTCATTGCGCAGCAACTCCTGTTCGTACTCGATTAGGTGTTTCACTTGCTTCAGGGCCTTATACATATTCCCTGTTAAGATTTGATTATTTATATTCTCAATGTGGATCAACGTACTAGGCGCAGCATGAATAAGGTCCTGCACCAGCGAAAAATACGTCGGGTAATGCTCACGCGGATCCCGCGATGTGTACATCAATAGCACCGCCAGATAGATGCGTTTAGCCGGACTGTCGGCCTGTTCCGCCGTGAGAATATCTTTCTCGCGCAGGATGGGAACCTTTTTACCATCGATCACGAAGCGCGCACGCTGACCGGAGTTGGTGATGACGCACTCGCCGATCAGGATGCGTTCGCCCGGCTTCAGCTCGACCTTGAGTGCCATCGCTGTCTCCAGGGGATCATCCTTGACCCCGCGTGCTTAAGGGATCGTTAACTGCCGCGCCCGGGGGCGGCGGCTCTAAGAAAAACGGCGGGGCTTTTGGCCCCGCCGTCTTGTTTGGAGCGATACGCTTTCGCTTACTGGAACAAGCGCAACACGGCTTGGTCGGCCTGCGAGGACAGCGACAGCGCCGTAGTGGACAGCGACTGACGGGTCTGCAGGGCGAGCAGGTTGGCGCCTTCCTGGTTCGGATCGGCGAGGACCAGGTTGGACGCGCCGGTCTGCAGCGTGTTGACCATCTGCTTGGTGAAGTCCTGGCGGGTCTGCACCACCGACAGCGACGAGGAGATCGCGGTCGCTTGGGTCTGCAGCGTGCTCAACGCACTATTGATCGTCGTAGTCAAGGCATCGAGCGACGTGTTGGTGCCGAACACGGTCTGAGTCTGCGAGGCGATGCCAAGGTCGGCAGAGGTGATCGCAAACTCGTTGCCGCTGCTGTCTTGCATCTGGATGGTGATCGAGCTCGAGCCGTTCTCGTTGAAGTTCAGCGAGAGGCTGTCGCCGTTCAGCAGGTTGGTGCCGTTGTATCCGGCATCGTTGGCCATCTGGTCGATCTGCGTACGCAGTGTGTTGTACTGGTTCAGCAAGCTCTGACGGACCGAGCTGATGCCGCCGCCGGTGCCCGCGGTAAGGGTGCCGAGGCTGTCAGCGAGCAGACCGGTAATCGCGCCGCCCGTGCCACCCTTCAGGGTAATGGCCGAGGTGGTCAGGTTCTGCAGGCTGAGACCACCGGTGGTCGCGTCCACGGACGCCTTGACCACACCGCTGAGCGCGCCGTTGCTATTGATTTCGGCGGCGAGCGATGTGGCACCGAGCACTGTGCCGGTCGTCGCGGCTCCGGTGGCGGCGCCAAGGATCGCAGCGGTATCGCCAGTGCCGGTACCGTCGCTGACGGTAACGCTATTGCCTTGGTCGTTGATGATTTTAATGTTGCCGCCGGAAACCTGCGCCCAGACGTGACCACCATTCGTCGGATCGGCGGCCACGATGGCTGCGTTGATCGACGTGGCCGTTTGGGCGGCAGTTTCACCTGCCGTCAGGCTCACGGAAATGGCCGCGCCACCATTGATGTTGTCGCTTTGAATGTTGATCGTGCCGGTAGCGAGGTTGGAGCCGTTAAAGTTGCCGGCAGGGGTGCCGGTGATTGCCCAACCGGATTGGGTCGTCGAGAAGGTGCTGACGCCAACCGAGCTGCCGCCGGCGAGCTGGAAGGTGATCTGGCCGCCACTCGACGACGTGTTGTCATTTCCGACATTGACCGCGGTACCGGGCGTCACCGAAACCTGCGTGGTGTCGGCGCGGGCCTGACTCACTACCGACTGGAGCTGCTCCACAAGCGAGGTGATTGAGGTGAGGCCGTTGTTAGCTGCCTGAATCGTCTGAATGCCGTTCGACATCGCGTCGAGCAGGCCGTTCAGCGAGTTGGCGCGATTATTCAGGTTTTGCGAGGTGAAGAAGTTCAGCGGGTTATCGAGAGCGGAGTTGACCTTCTTGCCGGTGGCAAGGCGGGTCTGGGTCTGCTGCATCAACTGAGCAGTATTCTGCAGCGAGAGCAGGTTTGCCCGTACGCCGGCGGAGAGAGCAATTTGCGACATAGTCATAACCTTTCTGGTTGTGTCGTGCTGGCACGAGGCGCCGGTGTCCGGTCCTTGACCAACGCGCGATGCGGCAAGCTATCCAATGCCGCGTAACGCAGCGTAAAAGAACATGGTTAATAAGTGCTGAGGCGATTGCAGCAGCGGGTTGATTTGTTAAGACTTCTTAGACGCTTACGGGCCGAGCGCGGGCAAATTCGATTGGCAAATCAGGATGAAATCGCGGCCTCCGGGCGGCATGCGCGGTAGCGATTAACGAGTTGTTATCGATTGCGCTAAAGCGTGCGGCTGATCGCCATCGGTTGATTTGCCTTCGCTCCGGGCACGTTGGCGCGGCCTGAGGCACCATAGGTCGAGGGCGCGCGTTTGCGGGCGAGTTCGCCCGAGACGCCGCGAATGATGCCCTCGGATACCGCGTGGGCGGTCGCCAGCACCGTCATATTGGTTTGCAGCAGTGCCTGGAACGCGGCGTGACGCTCGTGCAAGGCGGCAAGGGCCTCGGGCAGGCTGCGCGCAATCAGCGCGCGGTTGGCGACAAGCCGCGAGCTTTCAGCGGCGAAACGGTGGGCAAGCTCGGCTTTGGTGTCGCCGAGGTCGGCGGCGTCGCGCAGCCGGCCGGCACGTACGTGTTCGGTCTCCTGCTCGATCGTTTCGACCAGCCGGTCGGTGATTGCATTCAGCGTCTCGATCGTCCGCTCGGCTTCGCTGGCGTCGGCAATCGAGGCTTGCGGTAAAGGCGCATTCACGAATGTGTCTCCTGCTGGGCGATCAGGCTGCGGTAGACATGATCGGCGATGCCGATGCCGCCGGCCTTGGCGATCGATTTGGCATATTGGTCAGTCAGCAGCGAACGCCACATGCCGGTGGCGCCTTGGCCGCCGAATGGGCCTTCGCCGTCGATCCCGGTGAACATGTGCTGAAACATGGAGTTGAGGAACACCGCTTCGAAATCTTGCGCAGCTTTGTGCGCCTTCGTTTGGCTGGCGGCGGTGAGCTTGCCCGAAGCCGCCGGCTGCATGAGGTTGATGAGATCGAGCGTGTTCAAGCCGGGCATGGAGACGGGCAGGGTGCTGGCCATCACATCACCTCGATGTCGGCCTGGATCGCACCCGCCGCCTTGATCGCCTGCAGGATCGCGATCAGATCGCGCGGGCCGATGCCGAGCGCATTGAGGCCGTCGACTAGCTGCTGCAGCGATACGCCTTCTCTGACCACCGCCAGCTTCTTGCCGTCCTCTTGCACGCCGATATTGGTGCGCGGCACAACGCGGGTCTGGCCATTCCGCGAGAATGGCGCCGGCTGACTGACTTGCGGCGTTTCGGTGATGGTGACCGTCAGATTGCCCTGCGCCACCGCCACCATGGAGACGCGCACGTCGCGTCCCATGACGATGATGCCGGAGCGTTCGTCGATGACGATCTTGGCGGCCTGGTCGGGCTCGATCTGCAACTGCTCGATGTCGGTGAGCAGCGAGATGACGTTGCCGCGATATTGGTCGGGCACGGTAATGCCGACCGTGGCCGGATCCAGCGGTTCGGCGGTCGGCTTGCCGAGGTAGTCGTTGATCGCCGCGGCGATGCGTTTGGCGGTGGTGAAATCCGGATTGCGCAACGCGATGCGCAATTGGCTTTGTTTGTTGAGATTGAAGTCAATCTCGCGCTCGATAAGCGCGCCATTTGCGATGCGGCCGACGGTCGGCACGCCGCGCACGATCTTGGCCGCCTCGCCTTCCGCCTGGAAACCGCCGATCGCGACCGAACCCTGGCCCACGGCGTAGACATTGCCGTCGGCGCCGAGCAGCGGCGTGACCAGCAACATGCCGCCCTGCAGGCTCTTGGCGTCGCCGAGCGAGGATACGGTGATGTCGATGCGGGTGCCTTGGGTCGCGAAGGCCGGAAGGTTGGCCGTCACCATCACCGCGGCGACGTTGCCGGTGCGCAGCGTCTGGCCGCGAACATTGACGCCGAGCCGCTCGAGCATCGCGGTGAGCGACTGCTTGGTGAAGGGAATGTTGTTGAGCGTGTCGCCGGTGCCGTTGAGGCCGACCACCAGGCCGTAGCCGATCAGCTGGTTCTGCCGCACGCCCTCGATATTGGCGAGGTCCTTGATGCGCGACGTCGCGCCCGCGTTCGGCGTGGCGAACGCGACGAATAGCAATGCCGTCAATACGGCCCGCAACATCCTCGTCATCACTGCTCCCCAATGTGACGTTTGACTCATCCTCGTTATGCGAAGGCCGTGCCAAACGGACCGCGCGACTCAAGACTCTGAGGTGATTGAGTTTTTCGACTCGGCGCGGCGGGCGGCGCCATGGCGTAGGCCGGCAAGAAGGGTCCTGCGCGGCAAATTTTGCCGGCGTATTAACCGACCATTAACCATAAGCGCACAGGCTTGGAACAATTCGGGGCCGGCGTGTCCGGTTGGGATCATTCACAATGCGCGTCTATGGACCGAATGGTACTGCGCTGGCTTCGGCGCCGACCACCGCGCGCCGCACCGCGGCCGGCACCTTCACCGTTAGCGAACAGGAGACGCCGCGCAACGCCTCAGCGGCCGGCTCCTTACGTGCGGTGGCGACCGTCGACGCGCTGATCGCCTTGCAAGGAGTCGAGGATCCGAGCGAACGCAAGAAACGCGCGGTCGCGCGCGGCCGCAAGGCGCTCGACGTGCTCGACACCCTCAAACTCGCGGTGCTCGACGGCAGCGTCGATCGTTCGACGCTCGCGCGCCTGAAGGTTGCAGCCGAAGGGCTGACTGATGAGACCGGCGATCCGGGTCTCGATTCGGTGCTTGGCGAGATCGATCTGCGGGTCGCGGTCGAGCTGGCCAAGGCCGGCATTCGCTAGGCCCGACCGCGATACCATTTCGCCATGTCCAAAAAAGCACGCGCGGCGCCGTCGCGCAGCGCCTAATTTTATTCGGATCACCTACTCAAGTCATTGAGATGTCATAATAAACCATCTTGGGCGGCTGTCATACTCGGATATTGTCCGCCGCGCGACGGACGTATATAAGCCTGCCCCACCGGGAGGCCGGATTGCGTATCCAAGAACCATAAGAAGACAGGGAGTTCAGCGGAATGTTGGCCAAGAACAAGACGTACCGGCCATCCGACAAGGAGCCGTTCATGAATGAGCGCCAGCGCGATTACTTCCGCGCAAAGCTGCTCGCATGGCGGGAAGACATTCTCAAGGAGGCCAAGGAAACGCTCCTGCATTTGCAGGAGGAGAACCAGAACCATCCCGACCTTGCCGATCGGGCGTCATCGGAAACCGACCGTGCCATAGAGCTGCGCGCGCGCGACCGACAGCGCAAATTGATCGCCAAGATCGACGAAGCGCTCGCGCGCATCGACGACGGCACCTACGGCTACTGCGAGGAGACCGGCGAGCCGATCGCGCTGCGGCGCCTGGAAGCCCGGCCGATCGCCACATTGTCGGTCGAGGCCCAGGAGCGTCACGAACGCCGCGAACGCGTCTACCGCGACGATTGAATTTGCGCGCTAGACGGCGCTCCAGTTAGAATTGCTGGGCTTAGTCGGCGCGGTCGCGAACAGCGCGTTCAAGAAAATCCTCAAGCGCCGTTATGCAGGCGCGATCGCGATAAAGCCGTTGCTTCTGCTCGGCGATGCGCCGCCTAAGATTTTGCCGTTCATCCGGCGTAGTGGCCAGACGCGCGGCGATGGCGACATAATCGTCGAGTGTCGCGGCGATCGTTTCGGTAACTCCCATCATCTGCAAGATGGCCATGCTGTGACGGCCCCGCATCAACGATCCCGGCACGGTCACGATGGGCAGGTCATGTTGCAGACTTTCCATAGCCGAATTGCAACCCGACCAGCCGATGCTGTCGAGAAATACGTCGCAGAGTCCCTGAGCGGCAATGAAGCTGCTTTGGTCCATTGAATTGAGAAACACGCAATAATCCGACGCAGCAAGACCCTCAGCACTAAATGCGCGCTCTAGACGGGCCTGAAAAATATCGGAGACGCTGCCGTTGTGACGAAGAAAGACGAACTGGCTATTCGGCGCTTGTTTGGTGATGCGCGCGAAAACGGCATCGTACTGCGGAAGATATTTGAAAACCGACTGCCCACTCCAGAATACGGCCGCATCGGGATGTAGCCCAAGCTCCTCGCGCGTCAGCGCAACCGCCGTAGTTTCCACCGGCTCATAATAGATCGACAGGTTCGGCAGCGGCACCAGTCGTTCTGTATAATGATCGGCCGCATCCGGCGGCTCCATCAGTTCGCTGCTGAGGAAATAATCGAGTGTCGGCAGGCCGCTTGTCTCGGGATGTCCCCAGGAATTGCACTGCACCGGAGCCAGGCGCTGGGCCGCGAGCTGAAACGAAATCGTATCCATCTGGATACCGGGATAAATCAGCACATGCGGCGCGTCGGTGAGGATTTCGTTGCGCCAGCCGGCGACATCGAGCACCCGATGGACAAAACGGTCGCAAAGACGGGCGGCCATATCGGTTGCTGCATCGCTTCCCGCATCCAGATGATAACCGAATACCTGGAAGCGTTTGCGGTCAAGCTGACTGAGCCAGCCCTTGATCGGCATTTTCCAATTCGAATGATTGCGGAAAAATCCGCTGACGATGCCAACCCTAATCCGCTCGCCGGGCGCCGGGGGGGCCGGAAGCGTTGCGGGCGGATACTGCCGCTCCAAGATGGCCGAGATCATGCCTCCATAGAGCGCCTGCAGATCGCGATCATTGTTTCCCTGATAGGCGAGATAGAACGGTTGAATGGTCGTAATCGCTTTCGCGATATCCTTGAGACGCCCGGCTTCGACATCTTCGCGCAGCGCCCTAAGCTTGCGCTCATGCGCGGATCGCCGGCGAACGATCTCTTCTTCGTTGCCGTATATGATCGGCACCTCAGCAAAGCAGTCAGCAAGGCGTGCGTCGGCATGATCCGGCTGTAGCGCCAGCGCGCGCTGGAAATTGGCCGACGCTTCGTCATTGCGGTTGAGGCTTAGCAGAATGCGGCCGCGAGTGTAGTAGATCTCGGGATCGTCGGGTCTCTGCGCCTGTATGACATCTAGACGCGCCAAGCCTTCGTCATATCGGTTCAACAGGTACAAGACGCGATTGCAGTTGTTGCAGGCGGTTGCGTAGTTGGGGTCGATCGCCAACGCCCGCTGGTGGCTTTCCAGCGCCTCCTGGTAGCGCCCAAGCTTGACGAGCACGGCGCCACAGGTGTTGTGCGCCTTGGCGTGCCTGGGATTGAGCGCCAGCGCTCGCTCGGTGGCTTTAAGCGCTTCATCATAGCGGCCGAGCTTTAACAACAGGACGCCGCAATTGAAGTGCGCGTCGGTGATATCCGGCTTGATGACGATGGCTTTTTTGTAAGCCTCGAGGGCCTCCTCGTCGCGGCCCAGCGCCGACAGCGCATTACCGCGGTTGAAGTGCGCCTCGGCGAATTTCGATTTCAGCTTGATGGCCTGTTCGAAACTCTCGAGTGCCTCTTCAGGGCGCGCGAGCGCGCTGAGGATGATGCCCCGGTTGAGCAAGATTGCCGGCGCCGGCTTCCGCACCTGCATGGCGGTGGATATGAGTTGCAGCGCTTCGACCTGCTGGCCCCGCGCGTGGCAGATCAGCGCCACCGTATGCAAGGCGTCGACATGGTCAGGGCGCGCCTGTAGCACCTGAAGACAAAGCCGTTCGGCTTCCTGCAGTTGCCCTTGCTGATGTAGCCGCTGCGCCCGATCATAGGCTTGCGCCACGTTGAGCGTCTGGTTTTTGGTCAGCGGCAATCTCAGCGACATGACGACTCAATATTTTCCGGAAATAGCCGCAATAGACAAATTGAGACCTCCGAACTACCGCAGGAGCATGTCGGGACGGATGGCTATTAGAGACCGCTTTATGGTTAACACATGCTTAAGAAGCATCTTCTATCCGACAGTAGGCGGCCACGTGTTCGAAGACGCCGGATAGAAAGGCTTGATTATGCCAGTTCATAGGTTGCCTTCCGGGGTTATCGGCCCGGTGCTCTTTTCCAGCATTACGTCGATTGGCGCCGATCTGACGAATTGAGCTCATTTCGGTTCGACCGGAATTGCCTTCGTTTCGTCATTTGGCGGGATCGATACTCCGATCTCGGCTGCCGCTGATTTGGGATGCATCTCATCCCAACGAGTGCTGCCTGAAAGGATAAGTGTGTGCTAGAAATCGGAATGTTTTAAAGAAAATGGATAATGCTGAAGCCAAAAAATATATCTGAGTCGTTGCGCCTACATCAAACGCCGATGATAGTTTGGCAACCAGACAGTCGAATGGGCGACTGCTACAATTTAACTAAACTATTAAAAGGCGTTCTGTGTCTGGTTCCACCCTTCAGCGCAATGAATGTCAATCGAAGCCGCGAAATGCCTTCCTGTTTGCAAGAACAAAACGCACGCGGCCTCCGGCTGGGGAGCATCCGGAGGCCGCGTCGTTTACGCCGTTGTGCGCTCGCGAGACGCAAACGGCGGGGGAGCTCGCTGGCTACACCACAGGACTCAACTGGCGCATGCTCACTGAAAACCGGTACCCACTGAACTTAACGCACTAGAACGGCAGCAAGATTTGCATCAGCTGTTGGCCATACGGGTCTTGCTGGATGTCGGTAACTTGGCCGCGCCCGCCATAGGCGATGCGCGCCTGCGCGATCTTGCTCGAGTCGATGGTATTGTCGCTCTGGATGTCCTCCGGCCGCACGATGCCGGCGACGATCAATTCGCGGACCTCGAAATTGACGCGGATCTCCTGCTTGCCCTCGACCACGAGGTTGCCGTTGGGCAACACCTGGGTCACCACCGCAGCGACGTTGGTCTGCAGCGCTTCTGAGCGGTTGATGCTGCCCTTGCCGTCGGCGGACATATTCGAGTCCGTGGTGAGGATGCGCGTCGGCGCCGCTGCATTCAGAATCGGCACTTTACTCTTGGCGAAGAAGTTGGTGATGCCGGAATCCTCCGTGGTGGTTCGCTGCCGCTGCGTCTCGTTGGACAGATTGGCCTTGTCGGTGATGTTGACGGTGACGGTGAGGATATCGCCGACCTGGTGCGCGCGCTGGTCCTTGAAGAAGGCGCGGGAGCCGTTGCGCCACAGCGAATTGGGATTATAGGCGGCTGGCTGTGCCGCCGGCATCGGCATCTGCACCGGCTTGTAGCCCGGTCGCGTCGTCGGATTGTCGACCGACGACAGCGGCGGCGGCTGACCAATATTCTTCAGGCTGTCGAAGGCCGCGCAACTCGACAACAGCGAGGCTGCGAACGTGGCGAGCACAGCGTGGCGCGTCAGGCGATAGACTCTCATCGACATCACTTTCACAAAGGGCGCGACGGCGCCGTTACGGTTTGGCATTGGCAGAGAACTCAACTCTACAGTTACGCTGACAAATCCCTTGCATCAGCGGCCTGGCGGCAGATTGGCCGCGAGCCGTGGCTCGCCGGTGCGAACGATGACGCGGCCAGGACCGACCACGACGCCTTGCACCGTGCGCTTGGATTGTTCGTTGAGTACACCGATGGTGTCACCCACGGCGCCGCCGTCGACCGCCTTGCCGCGAACCGTGAGGCGCAGGCCCGGCATCTCGTAGATCAATGTCACGGTCTCGTTATGCTGCACGACTTCCGGCTTCATCAAATCGGCTGCGCGCAGCGGTTGGCCTGGACGCAAGGGCGCGCGCGCGGCAAAGCCGACGACCCGGTCGACGTTGCGCAGCAATTCGCGGCCGACTTCGGCGCGGGGGCGTCGCTCGACCGCGACGTCTGACGCGTTGATCACCTCGCCGCGGTCGATGGACCGCGCCAGCGTTACGATCTCGGCGGTCGCCGCGGCGCGGCCGGACAGACGCAGCGTGCCGCGGGTGGTGGCGCCGGTCGGCAGGTCGAGCGCGACGTCGAAGCGGCCGGTGCGGCTGTCGTAGTTGAGCGAAGCGATGCGCGGGTCGCCCTTGGCGCTGGGCTCGACCTGAATCGCGGTCAGCTCGCGATCGAACGTCACGGTGACGTCCTTGGCGGGTCCGAGTGCGTATTGCGTGGCCAGCGCCTGGGCGACGCGGTCTTCGATCATTTTGGCCGGAATGGCGCGGCTGGCGCGCGTTACCGTCACTTCGCTGACGTCGCCAGTGTCGAGGCCGATCAATTGATGGCGGGCGACCGCCTCGACCACCGCCTCGGCGGGCACCGTGCCGGTCGCACCGAGATCGGGGGCGCGAAAGATCGGCACGTTGGCGATGATACCGGCGTGCTCGACCAGATCGCCGACGCGGACGATGCCGCTGGTGACGGTGACCTCCGCCTTGAGTTTCGGGCGATCCTGTGCCGCGGCCGGCGCGGAAAATGCAGCAAGGGCCAAGGCGGCGATGACGAGGTTGCGGATCATGGTTGTGCCTCAGCGAACCAGGTTGGCGTCGGACTGCATCATTTGATCGGCGGCGGTGATCACCTTGCCGTTCATCTCGTAGGCGCGCTGCGCCGCGATCAGGTTGGTGATTTCGGTGACTGAATCGACGTTGGATTGTTCAAGGCTCCCCTGCTGCAAGTCGCCGGCGCCGTCGATGGCCGGCAGACCGTCGAGCGGCGTGCCGGAGGCCGGCGTTTCGGTGTACATGTTGTCGCCGATCGGCAGCAGGCCGGCCTGGTTGATGAAGCGGGTGAGCGTGAGCTGGCCCAAGATGGTCGGCGTGTTCGAGCCTTGCGGCAGCACCGATACCTGGCCCTGGGCGTTGATGGTCAAACCGGTGGAGTTTTGCGGAATGGTAATCGCCGGCTGAACCACGTTGCCCTGCGCGGTGACAATGCGGCCGGTATTGTCCATCTGGAACGAGCCGTCGCGCGTATAGGCGTAGGTGCCATCGGGCAATTGGATCTTGAAGAAGCCGTCGCCGCGGATGGCGACGTCGAGCGAGCCGCCGGTCTGCGTCAGCGTGCCCTGCGTCATCAGACGCGGCGTGCCGACCGGCTTGACGCCGGAGCCGAGGTCGATGCCGACGGGCAGGATGTTGCCCTGCGCCGAAGTCTGCGTGCCGATGCGGCTGACGTGGTCGTACAACAGATCCTGGAACTCGGCGCGCTGGCGCTTATAGCCAGTCGTCGTCATGTTGGCGAGATTGTTGGCGATGACCTGGACGTTGAGTTCCATGGCCATCATGCCGGTCGAAGCAGTATTAAGCGCGCGCATGGGTCTAGCTCTCCGTCAGGGTCAGTTTGGGACTTCGGCGAGCTTGTCGATCGCCGATTGGCTGAGATCGTTCTGCTGCTGCAGCAGGCCGTCGATCTGGGTGTAAGCGCGGGTGATTTCGATCATGCGCGACATCTCGACCACGCCGCGCACGTTAGATTTCTCGATTGAGTATTGAATCAGTCCGGCCTTTGTCGCCGGCTGCGGCGCCTCGCCGCCGGCCGGGTTGAAAGTGCCGTTGCCA
>Ga0335082_10001643_pt1 | contig 23878 bp, 20 predicted proteins | sample Lox_Sample_41_FD_206718 | JGI IMG/M metagenome (GOLD analysis project Ga0335082, IMG submission 206718) | Soil microbial communities from Loxahatchee National Wildlife Refuge, Florida, United States - Lox_Sample_4.1 | ecosystem: Environmental > Terrestrial > Soil > Wetlands | place: USA...
GCCCGGCGGTACCACTGTTGGTGATCGTCACAGTTTGTGGCGCGCTGGTTGATCCGAGGGGCTGATTGGGAAAGCTCATCGTCGTCGGGCTGACGTTCGCTATGCCCTTGCTCACCAATCCCGTGCCGGTCATGGGAACGTTCAAGAACGTGCCATCATTGAGAGTGAGGACGAAATTACAGTTGTATGTCTTTGCTTCCGTGGGTTGAAAGAATATCGAGTAGTGAGTGATGTTCTGCGTCGCACCAAAGGAAAAAGGAGCCACTCCCGACGAGATTCCGAATCCTGGGCAATCGAAGGCAATGGTAACGATGACAATGCCCGTGCTCGTCAGGTTGGTGATCGTGATGCTCTTGCTTCCCGAAGCCTTCCCAATGTACGTGTTGGCGAAAGAAAGAGATGCTGGATTCGAAGAGATGTCGGTTGTCTGCGCAAAGGCAGTTGCCGCTGTAAGGGCCAGGAGAAAACAGATACCGAGCAGTAGAATCCGGCGGGTCAACGACTGCATAAAAAATCCAGCCTCCGTTATCGCAACATCTTCAGTTATTGCAACGTCGTGGACTGACGACCAACACCACAGGAAAGAGCGCCCACGGAGCCATGGAATCTCAACGTCGAGGCCGCACTTCGGGAGGTCAATCGCTGTAAGGTCCTTTATTTTTCGTCTGTTAGGCGGGGGAACCCGGGAACCATCGAGATTGCTGGTTTGAAGCTGCACTCATTCTGGGATGGGGTCTATGGAGTGTCAAGGGTGAAAGTTCTTGCACACTCTTTGGTTCATCGGAGGACAGAACGAATCAGGAGGGAAACTCCCAGCCTTCTTCCTTCATCTTGCGGTTGGTCCAGTGCTGGAGCTGCTCGAAGAGTGCTGGTTCAATCACGGCGAAGCGAATTCCGACACGCCCCTCGTCGCCGACCCACATGAGACGTGCTTTGGCTTGAAACTGAACATCACTGTCAGGCAAGGGAAAGCGGACATCGACGAGTCCTGCAAAGCGCAGTGGTTCCTTTAGTCCGTCCAGTCCCATACCGCCTGTACTGAGATTGACGCCCTGCACCTGCGTTTCTTCGCCTTGGGAATTTCTGATTGTGACCGGAATTTCTACGCGTGCGCGGAAGAACTTCTGCTGCTCATTACTAATGAAGCCGAGTGAGGCGGTGGAGTCCCCAGGCGCAAATGTGATGCTGTACTCCTTGAGCTTGCGGCTCAAAGTGCGGCGTGAAATGCCAAGCTGCTCCGCCGCCAAGGTCCGTTGCCCGCCAGTGCGCTCCAAGGCCTTGATGATCATCTGTTCTTCCATGCTGTCGAGATTGCTGACTGGCAAGGAAGCAGTTTGGCGCAGTGAGGAAGGTTCTCCTGTCAATACCAAAGTGAGCCGTGCAAAATCGATTTCAGAATCAGGGGAGTCCATTGCCATGCGGGCGACCAGGTTGCGCAGTTCTCTAATGTTTCCCGGCCACGGGTGGGAAAGCAGCGCAGAAATGGCCTGTTCGGAGAAATTCTTGTCGCGCGCCTTGAGACGAAGAAAATGTTCGGCAAGGGCTACGATGTCTTCGGGCCTCTCGCGCAACGGCGGGACACGTAGCTGGAATTGACCCAGCCGATGGAATAGATCCTGACGGAAACGGCCTTCCCTAACGGCGGCTTCGAGGTCTTGGTTGGTGGCGGCGACAATGCGAACGTCCACCCGGATTTTGCGATGCCCGCCGAGGCGATAGAAAGGTTGGCCGTCGAGTACGCGCAGCAGTTTTACTTGCGTCTGCAGTTGCAATTCGCCGATTTCATCGAGGAACAGAGTGCCCTTGTCGGCCAATTCGAACAGTCCTGGCTTGGAGGAATCAGCGCCGCTGAAAGCGCCTTTTTCATAACCGAACAGTTCACTTTCCACCAGGTTTTCGGGAAGCGCGGCACAGTTGATGTCGACCCACGGGCGTCCGCGTCGGCTTGAGGATTCGTGAATCGTGCGCGCGATCAGTTCCTTGCCGGTTCCAGTCTCGCCTGTAATCAGAACGGTTTCCGTGTGGCTGGCGACACGATCGACCAGCCCCATGAACTTGTGCATGGCTGGGCTGGCGAGGATGAACTCGGTGTCATCGATCTTCCGGGAAACGATGCCTCGGGTCTTCTGACTTTCGCTTGAGCTCGCAGCCGGCAGTTTGGATTCGATGGGTGTCACCACACCGACAATCGCTACTGGAGATGAGGCTGAATCGCGAAGCATTGTGGCTGAGAAGTCCACAGCGAAGCTGGAGCCTGTTTTCGGTTGCGCCTGCAGTTGTGCGTTGTACTGCCCCTGCGATGAGGTCTCGTTCAGAATTGTTCTGCGAAGTTGCTCTTTATCTTTTCCGTTTACCACCCCGCCGGGAATGAACAGAGCGGAAAACTCGCGTCCCACCAACTCGCGCGCGGGATATCCGAGCAGGCTGGTGAATGCAGAATTGCAGGCTTTGAACTCGCCTTGCAGATCCGCAGAGAAGACGGCCAGTTGAGCGGAGGCGCGCTCCGGATTGGCGGCGCCATTGGCGCGCGAGGCCGCCGGTGGCTCGAACTGCTCCGAGCTATAACGCGGAGTGGGCATACTGGTACGTTTGGGGACGATGTTGACACAGCGCAAGGGGATAGCCCAGAAGGTGTGTTCAAGAGGAGATAACTAAGGTAACGCAATTAACGAAGTGAAAGTACAGCGGGTGGGATCTGCTCAATCCCGATTCGACCATGCTCCTTCGTTCGATGCCCAGATAGTTACCAAAGTAAGCTTCTGAAAGCCCAATCTCTGCAATACGATTCGAACGACGCTCGAAGGCATGAAAGTCACCGCGTGAGACCCCCGTCACCGAAGGAGACCGTTTCTCGAGCAACGGACTCAAAGACTTCGATTTCCCTGAAGCCGCGAATCCGTATTGTTCGCATTACTGCCGGCAACTAGCGGCACTCAAACTAAGGCGTACATGAAACCTGAAGCGGACGGTTTGTCGGTCCAGACGAAGGCTTTCGTTGGCATTACTGCGTCCATTGGCGTAGTGGTGCTGGGCTACGCTTTGATGCATTGGCAATCGCAAGATCCCATGCGGTTCGCCTGTTATCTGGCCGTGGCAATTCTTGCTTCGGGCCTGAAGGTTCAACTACCCGGCATCGATGGCACAATGTCGGTGAACTTTCTCTTCATTCTGCTCGGCGTGCTGGAATTGAGCCTGCCGGAAACGCTGGTCATCGGCTGTACTGCGAGCCTGGCGCAGAGCGTGTGGCAACTGCGTTCGCGGCTGGACCCGGTCAAAGTCTTGTTCAATGTCGCCGGGATGATGGCCAACGCAAGTGCCCTCACATACCTCACCTATCACACACTCACCGCACGATTCGCCGGCAACAAACCGATTCTGCTGATGGTATCGGCCCTGGTGTTCTTCTTCGCGAACACGCTGCCCATCTCGGTTGTGATTGCGCTGACGGAGGGGAAATCGAGCCGGAAGGTCTGGTCCGAGTGCTACTTCTGGTCGTTTCCGTACTACCTCGTGGGCGCCGCCGCGGTGGGGTTGGTGGGGATCGTTAACCGAACCGCGGGATGGCAAACGTCACTGCTGGTTCTGCCACTCATTTACTGGGTATACCGATCGTATCGCCTCTATCTAGGACGCCTGGAAGCGGAGAAAGAACGAGTCGAGATTGAGAAGCGCCATGTGGAACAGATCGCCTCCCTGAATATGCGAACGATCGAGGCGCTGGCGCTGGCGATTGAAGCCAAGGACCACACGACCCATACTCACCTGCAGCGCGTACGGACCTATGCAATCGAGATTGCAAAACAGCTGAACCTGGGAGAAGAGCAAATCGAAGCGCTGCGTGCGGCCGCGCTGCTGCATGACATTGGAAAGCTTGCGGTGCCTGAGCAAATCATCAATAAGCCCGGGAAGCTGACGCCGGAAGAATTCGAGAAGATGAAAGTCCACCCGATCGTCGGCGCAGAGATTCTCGAACGTGTGGCGTTCCCATATCCCGTCGCCCCTATCGTGCGCTGTCACCACGAACGATGGGACGGAACCGGATATCCAGAGGGACTGTCGGGTGAAAATATCCCGATTGGCGCGCGCATTCTTGCTGCTGTCGACTGTCTTGACGCATTGGCGTCACATCGGCAGTACCGTCCAGCCTTGCCCCTGGCAGAGGCGATGGAGAAGGTCAAGGAGAAGTCCGGAACCTGGTTCGATCCGACGATCGTAGAGATTCTCCACAGCCGCTACATCGAGTTAGAGCGACTGGCCCAGATGTCGGAAGATACTGCGATTACGATGGGATTGTCGCGCTCGGTTCGCGTGGAGCGCGGACTGGCGCCAGGAGCGGGTTTTGAGCGAACCGAGCCAACGCATAGCACGCTCGATAACGCGGACTTCCTGACTTCGATTGCATCTGCACGACAAGAGGCTCAGACGATGTTCGAACTGAGCCAGGACCTTGGCGTCTCGCTGAGCTTGAGCGAGACATTGTCGGTGCTCTCCATGCGGTTGCGCAAAATGATTCCGTACGATTCGATCGCCGTGTACGTCAATCGAAATGGCTGGCTGCTGCCGGAGTTGGTGAGCGGAGAAAATTTCCGCGCGCTCTCGTCGTTGAAGATTCGAGTCGGCGAAGGATTGTGCGGCTGGGTCGCGGAAAACTCCAAGCCCATCGTAAATGGCAATCCGCAAGTTGAGGCTGGATATGCGATCGATCCCGGTAAGCATACGACCTTGCTGCAATCCGCGCTGGTTGTCCCTCTGGAGGGCCTGAACGGCGTCGTCGGTGTGCTCGCAATGTATCAGGGGAATCGCGACGCGTTCACTCCCGATCACCTACGCATTCTGTTGGCAGTCGCATCGAAAGTCGCGCTGTCGGTCGAGAACGCCTTGAAATATCAGCAGGCGGAGAGTTCTGCGACGACCGACTATCTCACCGGGCTGCCGAATGCCCGCTCGCTATTCGTTCATCTTGCACAGGAAGTTGCACGCTGCCGCCGCATGAAGAGTTCGCTGGCCGTGCTGGTGTGCGACATCGACGGATTCAAGCAGATCAACGACTCCTTCGGCCACCTGGAAGGCGACAAACTGCTGCGCGAGTTTACTACTCGTTTGAAAGACGTCTGCCGCGGATACGACTATGTGGCCCGTATGGGTGGAGACGAATTCGTGATTACGGCGCCCGGTTTGACTGCGGAAGCCGCCACGGAAAAAGCCGAGCGTCTGAATCAGGCGGCCATCGAGTCCGGACGTCACGTCTGCGGCCGCGAACTCATCACCCTCAGCGTCGGTATGGCTTTCTGTCCCGAAGATGGCTACGACGTCGAACGCCTGCTCGCCGAGGCGGACCGCCGGATGTACTCGATGAAACAGGTACATCACGCGGAAGCAGCAGCTCGCGAGCAGAAGACAATCGGCGCAGCCGCTAACTAGGAGACTTTCGACCATGCTTGCGCGGAGAATTGCACGGCATGGACTAACCCTTCTGGTTACTGCACTGCTCGGGGGCTTTCTTTCCGCGACGCTTCTCCGTCTGGCTCCAGGCTTCGATTCCGACGAGGCCCAACTCGACCCTCACCTCAGTTCGCAAAGCATTGAGGTCCTGCGCCATCAGCGCGCGGACCAGCGCAACATCTTCATGTTCTATGCGCGTTCCTTGCAGGGGGCGGTACATGGGGACCTGGGCAACTCGATCTCTCTGCGCCAGCCTGTCGCTTCCCTGCTCCGAGAGCGTTTGCCACTGACCTTGCGCCTGATTGGGGTCGCCTTGCTGTTGAGCTGGGCTGTTGTCCTGGCGCTGGCACTCAGCGCAGCCTGGTTGAGAGAATTCGCGTACGACACGCTGGCAACGCTGGTCAGCGGGACTCTGCTTTGTATTCCGGCGGCAGTTTTGGCTCTGCTGTCGGTCTTGTGGAATGTTCCCGGCGCGTTGGCGATTTGTCTGATCATCTTTCCACGGGACTACCGGTACACGCGAAATCTTCTAGCGAAAGCCTACACTCTGCCGCACATCGTGACGGCGCGCGCCAAGGGATTAAGCGAAATGCGAATCCTGTTCTGGCATGTGCTGCCGGTGGCGGGGCCGCAGTTGCTGGCCGTGGCAGGCGTCTCCGTGAGCCTCGCTGTTGGCGCGGCGATCCCGGTGGAGGCCCTTTGTGGCCTGGCGGGAGTTGGTCAACTCGCGTGGCAGGCTGCTCTCGCTCGTGATCTGCCGCTGCTGATGAATATCACAGTCCTGGTGACTCTCGTAACCTTGCTGGCAAATTCCGGGGCCGATGTAATCGGACATGTATGGCGAGGCCAGCAAGCATGAGCTTCTGGCGCGGGGTAGCGTGTGCGGTGTTGCTGCTCGTCGTGAGCGTGTCTCTGGCCGCGAACTGGCTGGCTCCTGCGGGATACGCGAAGCAGTATCGCGAGGCTGCGGGATCTCCTCCATCGCACGAGCACTGGCTTGGGACGGATGAGATTGGCCGCGACCGCTTCGCGCGCGTGCTCTACGGAACACGGATTTCGTTATTGCTGGCTCCGGGCGCAGCGCTGCTCTCGACAGTGATGGCAGCCGTAGTCGGGGGACTGGCTGGATATCTCGGAGGTAGATGGGCTCGTGCGGCAATGGCGGTCACAGATTTGTTCTTGTCGTTGCCGTGGTTGTTTTTGCTGATCACGGTTCGAGCGCTGCTGCCTTTGAATGCGTCACCGATGGTCTCTGTATTGGTGACGTTCTTGATGTTGGGCTTGCTGGGGTGGACGAGCGCGGCGCGAGTCTTGTGTAGCAGCGCCGGGGCTCTGAGAAATTCCGATTTTGTGCGGCAGGCCCGGGCTTCTGGAATTCGCGGTGCGCGTCTGTTTTGGGTACACGTTCTGCCGAACCTGAGGCCCGTGTTGTACGCGCAGTTCTGGATTTCGATTCCGGCGTTCATCTTGAGTGAGGCGAATCTGGGCATTCTGGGACTTGGTGTCGCCGAGCCGTTGCCGTCCTGGGGAAGTTTGTTAAAGGAACTGGAAGGACTGGTTTCGGTTGGCGAAGAGCCATGGAAGTTCGTACCGCTGATATTGCTGGCCATCGTGGTCACGTCGTTTCAGCTGGTTCTTTCGAATCGTGATGAGGTGGCGGCATGAGCCACCAGAGAGGTTAGTCGTCCATGCTGACGAAGTGGGGAAAAACAGTCGCAATTGTTGCCGTCTGCGCCTTTCTTGGGGGCAGCGCAGCGGCGCAGGGGCAACTGCGATTTTGCCTGCGGTCTGAGCCGAAAACGTTCGATCCGCTCAAGGTGGAAGACGACGCTTCTGTAGCGATCCGTTATCTCACCGGCGGCGTGCTCGTCCGGATGAACCGCCAGACGCAGGCTCTCGAGCCGGAGCTCGCGCAGTCATGGAAAGTATCGAAGGACGGCCGGCAAATAACATTCAAGCTTCGAAGCGGGGTTTTCTTTTCTGACGGAACTCCGTTTTCCGCAGAAGATGTCGCTTATACCGTGCAGCAGTTGATGGATCCAGCATTACATTCCGCGACTGGGGACGCGTTCCGCTCCGGTCCGGGAAATACCGACACGAAGATCGCCTCCCCTACGCTGATCACGATTACATTTCCCGCGCCAGTTGCGGGACTGGACAGGCAATTCGATCAGGTTGCAATTCTCTCGGCGCACTCGTCGAAAAAGGAGATGGCGGTTCTCGGTCCCTTCATGGTGGCCGATTACAAGGCCGGATCTTCGGTCTCGCTGAAGCGAAATCCGAACTATTGGAAGTCTGATGACCAAGGTCGCAAGCTTCCCTATCTTGATGCGATCCAGCTGGACATCCAGCCGAATCGTGATGTTGAGATGCTCCGCTTCAAGCGCAGTGAAATCGATCTGATCAATTCGCTGGACAGCGAATATTTCGACAAGATTGGTTCCACGTCGCCCCAACTGGTCCACGATGCGGGCCCTTCGCTTGACAGCGAGCAGATGTGGTTCAACGAAGTGGCGAAAGCCCCGCTGCCGGGCTACAAGAAGAATTGGTTCCGGTCTGCCAATTTTCGGCGCGCGGTCTCGGAAGCGATCAATCGTGCCGACATCGCCAGGATCGTGTTTCGCGGACACGCGCAACCTGCAATTGGGCCGGTGTCTCCCGCGAACAAGTTCTGGTTCAACTCGAAGTTGAAACCGGAAACGTATTCGCCCGACGCGGCCTTGAGAGCACTGCAAGGCGAAGGATTCCGTCTGGAGAACGGAGTGCTCAAAGATAAAGACCGAAATGAAGTCGTGTTTTCCATTATCACGAATTCGGGGAACAAGTATCGCGAGCGCATGGCGACGATGATCCAGGAAGACCTGCAGAAGATCGGGATCCGCGTGAACGTCGTGACGCTCGACTTCCCTTCCCTGATCGAGCGCATGACCCAGACTTTCGACTATGAGGCGATCCTTCTGGGATTGACCAACGTTGGACTCGATCCCAGCGAACAGATGAACGTGTGGCTGAGTTCCTCGGAGAACCACCAGTGGAATCCGTCAGAGAAGAGTCCCGACACCGCGTGGGAGGCGGAGATTGACAAGCTCATGCGGACGCAGGCGTCTTCGGCTGATGCCAAGAAGAGAAAGGAAAGTTTCGACCGCGTACAGGAGATAGCTGTCGAACAGGCCCCTTTCATCTATCTGGTGAATCGCAACGCGCTGTCTGCTATTTCGACTAGAGTTCACGGCGCAAGCCCCGTCATTGTGGTACCGCAGACGTATTGGAACGTGGAGCGATTGTCGATCAAGTAATAGCTGGAACATCTGTGAACGAATCATTGCAAAAGGGACTGCTCCTGTCGGCGCATCTTTCTGTTCGCTATGGCGCGAAACCCGCCGTCTTGCGCGAGGTGGAATTCGAAATCCGGCAAGGCGAAGTAGTGGGGCTGATCGGCCAAAGCGGATCAGGAAAGAGCACGCTCGCCATGGCCATTCTCGGCCTGCTCGACCGCAAGAGAGTGCAGCCGGAAGGGTCGATTCAATTTGAGGGCCGCAATCTGCTGAGTCTTCGAGAGCGTGAGTTGCGCGGCCTGCGCGGAAGCAAGATTGCGCTCGTGTTGCAGAGCCCCCTTTCTTCGCTCAATCCGGCACTGAAGATTCGGACCCAATTGAAAGAAGCATGGCGAGCCCATGCTTCAGGATCGGCTAGCGATTGCGATGGCGCGGTCCGCATTGCTCTGGAAAATGTCAGTCTGCCTTCCAGCGATGAGTTCCTGAACAAATATCCGTCACAAATGAGCGTTGGACAAGCGCAGCGCGTGCTGATTGCCATGGCCGTGATGCACCGGCCGGCTCTGCTGATCGCGGACGAAGCTACCAGCGCCCTCGATGTAATCACTCAGTCGGAAATACTGGCTCTCTTCCGCGAACTCAACCGCAACTTCGGGATGTCGATCCTGTATATCTCTCACGATCTGGCATCGGTGGCGGGCGTCTGCGACCGCGTTGTGATCCTTCACGAGGGCCAGTTGGTAGAGTCGGGAACAACAGCTGAGGTCCTCATAGCTCCGCGGCATGCCTATACGCAGCGGCTGATTGCAGCCATGCCCCGGATGCCACAAGCCGCCACTGTGGGTAAAGCCGCCGCCAGCGGTAGATCCTAACCCTCGCGCAACTTTTTCCCGTCTGTAGTCCACCTTCTCGTGAGCAGAACCAGGAGAATTGTCACATTGCAATAGTGAGACAGAATGTCCCATGCCCGTTACCGCGGGACAGAGTGACCCACGTTACCTCGCCGGACTTCTTATAACTCTCTAATTTTCAAGTGGTTACGAGTTTAAGATTGGAGGTTGCCTTGCAACATACTCAGTGGACGAAGCTCGATCCTTTCCCCCATTCGACAGTGAAAGGGTGAGACTTTATGGTGAGCCGACACAAACGAAAACCTGCAGACCGCGATGAACGGCATAGTGCGGCGTGGGGTAAGCGTCTCAGCATGGTGCTGGCGCTGTTCCTGGTCACAGGTACTGCTCTGAGCCAGCGCGTTGAGACCGCATTTGGCCAGCGCATGAGCAGTGAAACCGGCCGCTTCACGCGCATGTCTCCCGAACTCGCGGGAGCTCTCTCGAGAGCAAAACGTGGAGTTGCGAAGACTGAAACTGTACGTGTCATCGTGCAGTACAAGCATGTACCGACGCCGGCGCATTACACCACGATGAGCGGACGGGGTGGGCGGCTGCAGGCGAAGTTGCACATGATCAATGGCGCCGCGTTCACGATTCCTGCCAGCGCGTTGCCTGCGTTGGAAGCCGATCCTGACGTAGTCTCCGTGACCATCGATCATCCGATGAAGGTCATGGACGACCTTACCGACAGCGCGATCAATGCCGGTTATGCCTGGAGCTCTGGCTACACGGGAACGGGCATCGGCGTTGCCGTTATCGACAGCGGCATCAACGACAACAGCCCTGATTTCTGGACCGCATCGAACACTTCGAGAGTGGTCTATCACCAGGACTTCACGGGCACTTCGACAACGAATTCGAGCGGCGCGCGTTATGACCTTTATGGTCATGGCACGCACGTGGCCGGAATCATCGCCGGCAACGGAGCGCAATCGGGCGGACAATATGCGGGCGTTGCACCCGGAGCAAGCCTGGTTGACCTGCGGGCTCTCGACGCAAACGGGTCCGGTTCCGACAGCACCGTGATTGCCGCGATTCAGCGGGCAATCGCACTGAAGAGCACCTACAACATTCGCATTATCAACCTGTCTCTTGGCCGCGGAATTCCTGTCAGCTATACGCAAGACCCTCTGTGCCAGGCCGTAGAGGCAGCATGGCAGAATGGCATCGTCGTGATTGTGGCCGCCGGCAACTTTGGCCGGCTCAGCGTAAATGGCAGCAATGGCTTCGGGACGATCACGGCTCCTGGAAATGATCCGCTTGTGATCACCGTGGGCGCGACCAAGAACAACGGTAACGGAAACGCGGCCTCGGAAACCAAAGCCAGCTACAGCTCGAAGGGCCCAACGACCTATGACCATGTCGTGAAGCCCGACCTGATGGCGCCGGGCCACGGGATTGTCTCTGTGGCAGCTCCGGGAGCCACACTCGAAGCGAACGATTCGCAGGACCTTATGAAGGGTTCTGACGGAAACTATGAGTACTTCAAATTGAGTGGCACCAGCATGGCTACCCCGGCGGTGTCGGGTGCGGTCGCGTTGATGCTGCAGAAACAGAACACACTGACGCCAGACCAAGTGAAGGCACGGTTGATGAAGACCGCGCACAAGCTGGGAATGACGTCCACCTCTGCGTTCGTGCCACATCTGTCGAAGTCGTTCCTTGATTTCTACGACCTGTTCTCCGTCGGTTCGGGCCTGGTTGATGTCCAAGCTGCAATCAACAGCAGCGATCTGGCTCCGAGCAACGTCGGGGCAGCGCTGTCTCCGTCGGTCTCTTACAATTCCGGAACCCACACTGTTTCCTTGGTATACGGAAACTCAAGCGTTGCCAGCAACTCAGTGGTGTGGGGGAGCTCGGTTGTATGGGGAACGTCGGTGGTTTGGGGAAGCTCAGTGGTCTGGGGAACCTCGGTGGTTTGGGGAACTTCCCTGCCATGGAACGACGATACCGACAGCGCGTTCAGCGTCGTGTGGGGAACAAGCACGGGCACCAACTCCGCAACGAGCGTGGTTTGGGGCGCTTCGGTGGATGATACCAACAGCGCGTTCTCCGACGCCGGAGACGATGAAGAATAGTTAGCCGTGTGAATCTGCAAAGAAAGGAGACTATCCAATGAACAACACACGGCGAACACAAACATTCATCGGCGCGATGATCCTGGCCGCACTCGCTACCGCCGGGTACGCAGCATCCGCAAGCCACACGCTGCACGGCCCATTCGCTCTTGCCGTACTGGCGCTGGCTGCGGCGACGTCGCGAATGAAAGTGAAGCTGCCCGGTATCGACGGCAACATGTCAGTAAACCTGCCGTTTCTGCTGACGGCAGTTGTAAACCTGAGTGCTGTCGAAGCCATCGCGATTACATGCGCGTCTACCGCGGTCCAATGCTGGCCGCGCAAGAACGCGAGATTCAACCCACAACAAATGACGTTCAACCTCAACATGATGGCCTTTGCCACTGCGGTGGGAAGCCTGATTTTCCATGCTGAGTCCCTCAACCAGGCGCTTTGGCATTCGAGCACGGTCGCTCTGGTGCTGGCTACGATCACCCTGTTCCTGGGACAGACCGTCCCGGTGGCCGGCATCGTAGCGGCGAGCGAGGGAAAATCGGTCGCGCAGGTTTGGTACAGCGTGGCGCAACTCTCGTTCCCCTATTACGTGGTCAGCGCCGGTGTCACAACCATGGTTCAGGCGATGAGTGCACATCTCGGCTGGGGACTCGCCCTCGCGGTCTTCCCGGTGATGTACGCGATTCACAGGTCCTATCGGTTGTATTTCAACTCAATGGTCGAAAGTCTGCGCCCGGAGACGCTGGTTCGCACGGCCAGCGCCGGAGCTTAGACAACAAAGCAATACCGCTCACCCGAAGGGCACGGCTTGTCGAAGGCCGTGCCCTTTGTCCTTTGCAGAATTGTTTTCAATCAGTCGCGATTCAATCGGCCAGGCTCTCGATCTGCCAGCGCTGGCAGAACTGACAGTTGGCGCGTCTTTTTTGCCTCGTTAGTCTGCACCCCATTCGTGGGGAATCTCCACTCACGGCCCCTGTTGCCGACTTATATCTATGAATCTAGACGCCAATTCAATCCTCCAGTATGTCGGCGCGGTCGCCGCTGCCGTTGGTCTCAAGTTGCTGGGCGCACTTGCCCTATGGATTGTGGGCCGGTGGCTGATCAGGCTTGCCAGCAAGCTGGTGACCCGCGGTTTGAGCCGCCAGAATCTCGACCCCACTCTCATCAATTACATAGGCTCGAGTCTGGGAGTGCTTCTCAACATCGTACTCATCGTGGCAATCCTGGGCTTCTTTGGAGTGCAAACGGCGACGTTTGCCGCCCTCCTCGCTGGCGTAGGCATTGCCATTGGTGCGGCATGGAGCGGGCTGCTCTCCAATTTCGCAGCAGGCCTGTTTCTTGTCTTGCTGCGACCGTTCAAGGTCGGGGACTTCGTGAGTGCGGGCGGTGTTGTCGGAACCGTCCAGGCGATTGGCCTGTTCGGAACAACTATCAATACACCCGACAACGTTTTGACAATTGTTGGTAACAGCAAGATCTTTTCCGACACGATTCAGAACTTCAGCGCGAACGCCTACCGACAGGTTGACTTGGTTGCGCAGATTTCTCATACAACCGATCACCGCGCAGCCATTCAATTGCTTAAAGACGGCGTGTCAGGTGTGCCGAATGTGCTGGCCAAACCCGAGCCGGATGTCCAAATCATCCAGTTCACCCTTGCGGGACCGGTTCTTGCCGTGCGTCCTTACTGCCAACCCGGCAATTACTGGCAAGTCTATTTCGACACCAATCGGTTTAATCCGGGAGACTTTCAGCAAGCCGGATACCGAACGCCGCAACAGCACTACTCGGTACGTGGACAATTCGCCCCTTCGCTGGCTCAACGCGGTGTTGATGCCGCTGCGTGACGTTGTACGAAGTGCAGTGGATCAACCATGGAAGAACTTTTTAAGCAATTCGCAGGCACGGTCGCTCTGAGTGTCGAAGCCGCAGCGGCCCTGATTATCACGATGGGGGCGGTGGAATCCCTCTACGCGATTGCGCGGTCAGCGTTCGTGATCGAAGGCCAGCTTCACACTCGCAAGAAGATCTGGTTGCGCTTTGGAGTCTGGCTGATGCTGGGCCTCGAATTCGAACTCGCTGCCGACATCATCCGCAGCGCAATCTCTCCCACATGGGTCGACATAGGCCAGTTGGGTGCGATTGCCGTTATCCGGACCTTCCTCAACTATTTCCTTGAGAAGGATCTGGACAAGTTTGTGGAACCGGTGAGCCAAGAGATCCCAGCCCGCGCCGAGGCGAAATCAATCGCGGCGTAAGTAGGCACTCAATACGGTTGCGAGAAGACTATGACCCTACAATCCGTGATACTCACGCTTCTCAAAATCAGTATCGCGCTGAGTGTTTTCGACCTCGGGCTTCGAGCAACCTTCGCTGACGCCACGTACATGTTTCGCCATCCGCGGGACCTGATTCGTGCGGTGCTGTCCATGAACGTGCTGATGCCGCTGCTCGCGTTATGGATGGCGCTCACATTTAATCTCAACCCGGCAGTTAAGATCGCGCTGGTTGCACTCTCCGTTTCCCCCGTCCCACCGATCTTTCCCAGGAAAGCTGAAAAGGCCGGCGGCAGCGATGAGTACTCCGTGGGATTGCTGGTGGCGGCTTCGGTTTTGGCTATTGCCGTCATCCCAACGACGATGTGGATTTTCGGGCGTATTAGCAACGTGCCACTTCAAATTCCCGCACGATCGGTGGCCATCATGGTCTTCATGTCAGTTTTGGCGCCGCTTCTAGTCGGGATATCTCTGCGCGCCGAACTCCCCAGGTTCGCCGAGACGCTTGCGGAACCCATTGGGAAGTGGGCCACCGCTCTTCTGATCCTGTGTGCAATACCTATACTGGCGGGTTCGATCAAGTCATTCGTTGCGCTGGTAGGCGACGGCACGCTGGTCAGTTTCACGGCCTTCTCGCTGGTGGGGTACTTCATCGGGGACACGCTAGGCCGCCCCGAATTTGAAAAACGCCGGGTGCTCGCGCTTGCCACGGCGTCCCGGCATCCCGCGATCGCCATTGCGATCGCACATACGAATTTTCCGCAGCAGAAACTGGCCATGCCCGCGATTGGGCTCTACTTGATCGTCAGTGCGATTGTGACTGGTCTAGCTTCGAGACGTAAGCCTGGTGGCACGGCTCCAACTCAGTCGCAAGAGCAAATGGCTGCGTAATGCCTCCCGGGAGAGAGAATCACACTGATGAGCAAAGAAATCTGATGGACGCTTCTACGACAAAGCTCGACTCTACGCAATTGGCCTTGAGCCGCACCTGGCTGGCTAATGAGCGCACCCTGATGGCATGGGTGCGCACTGCTGCCTCCCAGATCAGCTTTGCTTTTACGATCTACAAGTTCTTCCAATACGAAAATGGACATCAGCCAAATGTGCAGAAGGGGCTGTTTACTCCTCGATACTTTGCGATCATTCTGGCGAGCATCGGACTGCTCTCGCTGTTCATGGCCACTGTCCAACATCGCAAAGAGATTCGGCGGCTCACACCTCAAATGACAGAACCACCGCGATCGCTTGCTGGATTGATGTCCTGGTTGATATCAATTTTCGGAATTTTGGTTTGGGTGTCTACCGTTATTCGACAGTGATGGTGACGGCTCCGCGGAAGTCATCTCGAAACCGGTGGTCCGCGAATCGGCCGGAATGTCGTTCGGCAGCAGGGAGGAAGACTTAATGGGTGTGACGGCAAGAGATCCGGAGATTCCCCCTCCGACGGGTCCGTCGCTGCAGCCGATTCCAGTCGCGCCGACTCCGAATGCGGGCGCGGAGGAAAATCATGCGATTCGCAATTTCTCCCTCGTAATGTCCGGCCCTGTTTATAACCTGCTGCAGAACGTTGGTTTGCTGCATAGGTTACTTCCTAACCTGACTCGCCGGATTTTGTTCCTCGCAGCCGCAGCATGGGTGCCGCTCGTCCTGCTATCCCTGAAGGACGGGTTGGCGTTTGGCCATCGAGTATCAGTTTCTTTCCTTTACGATTTTTCGATGTATGGACGGATTCTGCTGGGCTTGCCTCTTCTTCTTATGGCCGAAGCCGTTGTCGATCCTGCGATTCGGGAGTGCGTCGCGGAGTTCGTGGACGGCCAACTTCTGCCTGAGGGGGAGATTCCACAATTTGTGGAGATCCTGCGCCGCGTGCAGCGCCTGCGCGATTCATGGATCATCGAGTTCGCATTATTCGCACTCGCGTTCTTTCCCACATTCATTTTTCAACATGAGTGGACATCCGCAGCCATCTCTAGCTGGCACACAACGGCACGCGGGCTTACTCCTGCAGGATGGTGGTTCGCGGCTTTCAGCGCTCCGCTGGTTCGCTTTATTGCATATCGGTGGGCATTCCGATACTTCCTGTGGGCACTGTTGCTGTGGCGCATCAGCCGACTGGACCTAGTGTTGATGCCGACTCACCCGGACCATGCCGCCGGCCTGAACTTTCTCAGTATCGCCCAGGAACGGTTTGCCCTTGTGTTCTGCGCCCTTGGGTGCTCACTCGCCGGCCGTATCGCAAACAGCTTGGCGTTCGAAGGAGCATCTTTGGCTTCGTTCAAGTTCATCATCGTTGGCTTTGTTGCGCTCTCTGTTGTCGTTGGGCTTCTGCCCCTGATGGTTCTCACGCCCAAACTCATTCGGACGCGAAGAATGGGCGTGCTTGAATACGGAAGACTCGCGAACACCTACAGTGCATCGTTCGATCGAAAATGGGTCCACCCTGCCGAATCCGCGACTGAATCCCTGCTGGGAACGGCCGATATCCAATCGCTAGCGGATATGGGAAACAGCTTTAACTTTGTGGAGGAGATGAAAATCTTCCCCATCAGCAGAAAGCTGATCTTACAAATGGCGGCACTAGCCCTGATCCCGATGATCCCTGTAATCGCCTTTGGTACGCCCATGGCAGAGTTAGTGAACGCCGTGCTCAAGACAGTTCTCTAGATTCCCTGCGGTCACCGCAATCTACCCGCCCATAGTTTTGTCTCGCCGTTGCAAGTGCCGGCTAGGCGGAACCACTCGGTCGAGTGATCAGACGAAAACCAACGTGACACGCGGCCGTATCGACCGGCTGCGCCATGCGAGCCGCAGGACGGTAACGACGGCAGTAGTTCGGGGCGCAGAGAAACGAACCTCCCTTTATCACGCGGCGGGGAATGCGAATGTCGGGCATCGCGGGATCGAAACTCTGTTCGCGACCGCCGGCACTGCTCGATCCACAGCAGGTCTTCGGAGGATGCCCGTTCGTGTACCAATCAGTCGTCCACTCCCAGACATTTCCGATCATGTCGAAAAGGCCGTAGGGATTGGCCGGAAACTGCCCAGCGGGAGCAGTTCTTTCATATCCATCCTGGCGGAGGTTTTGCCAGGGAAACTCTCCTTGCCATGTATTGGCCAGATAGTTGCCATTCGGCGCGAGCTCTTCACCCCAGGCATAAGTTGCACCGTCCAAACCACCGCGGGCCGCAAATTCCCACTCCGCCTCAGTAGGCAGCGCTTTGCCGGCCCAGCGAGCGTACTCCTCCGCATCCGCATACGCGATGTGCACGACGGGGTGATCCAACCGGTGTTCAATCGAAGTCGCGGGTCCTTCTGGATGCCGCCAGTCCGCACCAGGAATGTATTTCCACCAGTTGTAGTGATTGCGAAGGTCGACCGGACCCGGAGGCTTCACGAAGACTACCGACGATGGCGCCAGCATTTCAGGTTTCGCCCCGGGATAATCTTCCGGGTTTGCTGGACGCTCGGCCAAGGTCACATGCTGGGTTGCCTCAACGAAGGCAGCAAATTGACGATTCGTGATCGGATACTTATCCATCCAAAAGCCGGTAACGGTTGCAGAGTGCACCGGCGCTTCTTCCGGATAATGATTATTCGATCCCATCTGAAAAGTGCCGCCAGAAACCCAAACCATGTTGGGATCTGGAGAGGGCGGGGTGTTTGGAGAGACCGCTGGTTCCTTTTCAATTCGTTGTCCGTTGGAAGCGATTACGCGTAATTCCGGCATTGGTTTCCCCGATGACTCTTCGTTCCGCATATACTGGCGAAACGAATCCTCCGCCATGAGATGCGATCAGCGGGTACGGGTGAACTGGTACTTCTGACAGAGGTGGATCTCGGACTAAGCGGCTTCCTCAGTGCAATCCGCTCCGACTATCCCCGGATTTTCCCGGCGTGCGAAAGTCGAAGATCGGAGCTGGGCCTGACATTCGGCGATCAATTTCGCAGGAGTCAGCCGGTAAACAAGTTTCATGCCCAGAAAGAGAACCAGAAGATCGTCTAACTGACCAATGATCGGGATGAACGTTGGGATGAGCTGGATCGGGCTCACAATGTAACCCACGGCGAATCCCGCCACAAGTTTGGCCGGCCACGGCACCAAAGGATGTTTCAGCAACCGCGTCAATGTGCGCACCTGAAAGGCGAGTGACGCAGCATCTCGCTTCCATTTCTCTTGCTGCTGCCGGAGCCAAGGTACGGCGGCGCTTTCGGCGATGATCGTCGCGGGCTGTTCAGCGATCTTCAAATTTCCTCCATTCGAACACCGCTGCCAAACCAGACCCAGGCGAGAATAGAAACAAAGGCGCGAGCACAGAATTTCGACACGCTATCGCCGTTCAAAAGGTGCAGAAACTGTCAGATGTCACAGGGTGTCTAAGGCTAGTGTGGAACCCCGTCGTCATTAACGATCTTCAGGAAAGCGGTAAACTGCGCGCGTAAGTGAAAGAAGCCGAACGTGTGTACTCATTAGGCCATAAGTAAATAGCCTTAGTGCGGTTAAGCCGACACTACGGCGGTGTGACGACTTTCTGCGTTCTGATTTCGTAACAGGAACTGGTAGGTTCGACAACATCACCTAGTCCGAGTACACTACGCAAAGAGTCCGAGCCAGTACCTTCGAATAATTTCCCCAGAAGGACGAGCCTAGAGAGGCTAACCAGTGTAAGCGTCGCCTGAAAAAGCGACTGGCTCACACATAATGTCGAGTCGTATCTTTCAACAACTAGGGATTTTTTCCCAATGCCCCAGGCTTTTTGAATAGTTGAGGACGCTGGGTTTTCGGCTCCTTGTATTGCCTCTCCGCAAATCCCCTGTTGTGGATGTGGTTGTTATTTGTTTGCAAGTGTTGCCCCCTACAGACTGAGGGTTTCCATGCGTAACAGATCCGCTCTTGTTGCGATTGATGAGTCTCGCGCCAGCCAGCCCTCTGGTGCTGACGACATCATTCGGATGCTTGTTGATTTGATCAGCAAAGGTGACCCGGAAGCCGGCGAGCGTACTGCTGAAGAAGTCTTGTTCGATCTGGAAGTGGACGGTAGCCGCTATTTACTGTTACGGATGCCGCTCCCTGGCGGGAAGCGTATCCAGCTGAGTCCGCGGGAGCAGGAGATCGTCCGCATGGTCGCGAAGGGCCACCCGAACAAAGTGATCGCTGATGTGCTCAACATCAGCTCCTGGACTGTGTGCACGCATCTGCGGCGAATCTTTGCCAAGTTGGGCGTCGGTTCGCGCGCGGCGATGGTCGCGCAGTTACTGGATACGGGGGCGCTCACGGGGGAATATCACGTGCCATCTGACATTTCTTTGCAGAAAAAACCATGTCGCTAGAGCTTGTACTCGGCTTCGCCGACTTGTTCGCGAAGCTCGCCCGTCGAAGCGCTCTTCTGTTGACCTGCGCTTGACGCCCAGTTCTGCGGCGTGAGTGCGCTTGACACCTTCACCTCTCCGGCTGTTGCGCCACGCAGCAACCGGACAATATTGCCCCCGAGTACAAGTGCCTCATCCTTGGGCGTCAGGCCCAAAAGACGAACCTTCTGAAGTTCTACTCCGGGATGCAGCCACGGACCGTCGGAACCAAACAGGAGCTTCCGAGCCTTCCCTCTTTGAATCGCTTTCACCAGATACTGGTACTGGCGTACTCCCGAGGTATCAGCGTAGACATTGGGATAGCGTGCTAATTGATACGTCACCTGCTCATGGGCCTTCCAATTGTCAGTGAAGCTCCCTAAGTGGGCGACGATAAAGTTCACGTCGGGATACTCGGGAGCAAACATGTCCACGACCTCGGGCCGGCTGACGATATCAACCAGAAGCGGCAAATGAAACGCGCGGGCCGTTTCACAGACTTCGCGGGTTGGCATCGCTTCGAAACCGTGAACCTTGATTCCTCGGAATCCCCAGCGCTCGACTGCCTGTTTCACCATTCTGAAGATTCGTCCGGCGTCGCGTCGAGCGTGCACAAAAACGAATCCGATCAGGCGTTGCGGGTAGCGAGCCACGATCCGCGCCACTTCCGCATTAGCTTGCTCATAATTCCCGTGAAGCGGTGCCATGATCACCGTCTTGTCGATCCCGGCGGCACGGGCACGCCGTAAGTATGGCTCAATCGGCGCATTCGTATTCCACGGCGCGGTCATCCCGTCGCCTTTGCCTGCGTGACAGTGGCAATCGATAATCATGGGTTCCACTCCACCTGTTTTGACGATGACCCACGGCTCGATCTTTCGAGAGCCTTCCGCAACGCCGCCATGTACCAGATCGAAGTGTCGATTCCACGATAGAAGTTGGGCAGGTGAAACGACTCGTTCGGTGCATGAATGTGGTCCTGCGGCAGGCCAAATCCCATCAGGACAACCGGGATGCCAAGGTGTTCCTCGAACGCCGCGACAACTGGAATCGATCCTCCCGAACGCAGAAAGACTGGATATGCTCCGAATCCTTTCTTGTACGCAAACCCTGCCACTTGCACGGCTGGATGCTTGCGGTCGATGACCGCCGGCTTCACCGGCGAGAGGGTCCGAACGGATGACTTCACTCCAGCCGGCGTGATGCGCCCAATATGCTCTCGGAAGAGACGCCCGACTCGTTCTGGATCCTGGTCCGGCACAAGGCGAAAACTCATCTTCGCAACAGCCTGGTTCGGGATGATGCCCTTAATTCCCGGACCATAGTGCCCTCCCACAATGCCATTCAGCGTGAGCGCTGGGCGCGCGGTTGTGCGTTCATACAGGCTGAACCCGCTCTCGCCCCACCCTTCCTCAACTGCAGCGTCGTGAAGAATCTTCTCATCACTTGGCCCGGTACGCGCCATGTACTCGCGCTCACCTTCGCTCCAGGTGCGTACATCGTCATAGAATCCTGGAATTGTGATGCGCCCATGCCGGTCGTGCAGTCCCGCGATGACTTCACAGAGAGCTTGAATCGGATTCAGCACCGCGCCTCCGAAAGTGCCCGAATGCAACTCCTGCTGTGAGCCACGAATCTCGATCTCCGCACGCAGCCCGCCACGTTGCGCGTAGCTGATGGCCGGTTGTTCGGGACCGAGCATTTTGGTATCCGAGATAACTGCTACATCGGCACGAAGGGCCTGCTTGTGTTTTGCAATGAATGGAAGCAGGTGTGTGCTACCTACTTCTTCTTCGCCCTCGAACAGGCATTTCACATTGACAGGTAAGCAACGGCATGTTCGCAGATACGACTCCAGCGCCTTAACGTGGCAGAACAGTTGGCCTTTGTCGTCCGCCGCTCCTCGCGCATGTAAGTTCGATCCTTGGATGGTTGGCGTGAATGGCGGCGTTGTCCAATTTGAAGCGGGTTCGCCCGGCAATACGTCGTAGTGTCCGTAAATCAGCAGCGTCGGCCGGTGTTGCGCCTCGTGCCAGGAAGCAAACACTAGCGGATTGCCTCGCGTGGATACCAGTCGCACCTGCTCCATGCCCATCGACTGCAGGTGACGCGCAAGCCACTTGGCACAATGGGTGATGTCATCCTTACGCTGCGAGCTTACGCTGGGGAACCGGAGAAACTCCTTCAGCTCCGAAACGAACTTCGAACGATGGATGCGAGCGTAGTTGAGAGCACGCGTTGGATTCACGGTTCATCTCGCAGAGTGGTCCGACTTCCGATCGCGTCATAATTGCTCTCTGAGCAGAGCCGTTCGCCCGTGCTCAGCAGCGCCCGCATCCGCCACTGGCGACAGGATCTTGACCAAAGCCGTTAACTCGCAACAGGAACGCTTTGTAACAATGAGCATTCGCGCGCTTTGGATTGGCGTCCAGAATTCCGTGGATGCCATTCTTACCGCTTTCGGGGCCATGTCCGAAGAGCATGTGGAGCATTTCATGCACAATCGTTCCGCCCCGGCGGTCTGCGTCAGGCAGACCCGGCAAGTGTTGCTCAGTCCAGAATGGCGGACAAAGAAAGATCGTCGACTGCCTGCCTGCCAGCGTTGCCATCGTGAAAGCGTTATCGTGCGGATCGCAGCATGTTTGATCGGTGGCGCCGCAAGGAACCCGCGCCGGACGGCAGATGAACTGAATTCTCCTGCCCCCATCCAGTTCATTTGCGACTGCGCGGAAGCGCACAGCGATGCTGGCGCCAGACGGGCCTTTGGCCCATGAAATAAACTTCGACGGATCGTGACAGAAAAAGGCGTTGAACAGGCGAGCCGTTTCTTTGGCAGCAGTGTTACGGCCGGCCGGCGGAACGCTGATCGCAGCCTCGATCTTGTCGGCTGCGTTGCGAGCCATCTTGATGCCCTCCACGACGGCCTGAAACAGCAGTGCGCGGCATCCGCCATCATGAGCGGGGCACGGGGCGCACTGTCCGTCAGGGCACGCAACGCATTGCCCAGCCGCGCAACCTGCGCATGCCACATCGAAAATTGGCCCGGTCGCTGCAGGGCTGAACATTTCCGCTTCTCCCTCGAGATCACTCTCTGAGAGAAGTGCCATCAGATCTTCCAACTCGGCTTCCAGCTCTAATTCCGCATCACGCATGGCGTCCACCTTAGGTAGCAAGCACCGGCGTAGAAGGATGAAGCAGAAACTCTCCCATGGCCTTTATGGCCAGAGATCTACGATTACCGATTCAACGCCGACCGTCTCCAACACTGGCCCGCAAGATCCCCAAGGGACGTAGGGCAGAGATTCATACGGATCGTCAAACCAGAGCACTGGCGTTGGGACGGCGAGGATCCCCCAGTCTCCGCATCGCATCGCCGCGCGGGTTTCGTTGCGACTCTGGCGGTCTCGATAGGACCCGGAGTATGAGCGAACTCGCGGGCTGGAAAAACTGCTCGCTACAATTGGGTATAGCTGCGTGCGATTACTATTCACGTTGCTCTCCTCTTTTTAGTGGCTCCGGTCCAGGCGCGGGGACAAAGGTCAACCCGCGCCGCGAACGGAGTATCCGGGGTCAAACTTCGTATTCGAATTCGCGAGCAGGAGCCCTGACTGCGGAGACCCCAGGTCTGGACTTGCCATTCACCCGTACCGGAGTTGGTTGCGTCTGATCCCATGGCAGCACGCGATGCGAGCCGGTACGTTTGCCCAAACCCATTGCCTGAGCACTGGTGAGCCATTCTTCAGCCTGCTCCGCAATCTCCAGCAGCAGCGTTTCAAACTGCGAACGCGTCGTCTGCAGAATGTGCGGCTGGGCCAGCCAGCGCAGGATCTCGCGTCCCGTAACTCCCATGCGCTGACGCGGTGACGTCACAAGGCGCTCGTTGAAGTAACGGATCAGCACTTCTTCCACCACGTCCCACGCGTTGTCCGCACCGAAGAGTCGCTTTACGTCGTCAGAATCGAGGATCTTGAACGCTTCCTCAAGCAATTGCATCACCTCGACCCGAAGCACATTGAGATGGCCGAATGACAACCACTTGAGATTGTTTCTCAAGTCCAGCCCGGCGCGGCGGACGATCGCGATGGAGCCGAAGCTGGGATCGTATGCGCGCTCTCGGATTACGTCAGAAATCCGTTTATCTCTCCAGAACAAAGTCACCTGATGCACAAAATGCGCGAAAAGCTTGTGGTAGTCGGTGTTCGCGCGCGAACCGGTGGGAACCGGGGCCGCACCATATCCGAAGATCCGTTTGTATGCCGACAGGCGATCGGACTTCGTGTAGCGCAGTACATCGCGCCGGTCGAACTGATAGAGTGCGAACGCTCCGGGCCCAGCAGACAGCCGCACCGTGCCCGCCTTGAACAACTCCTGCAACTTCTGCACCACGCGGAACACGCCAATCTTCTCGTGCTGCCACAAGTAGTACATATCGCCGACGGCCATGATCCGTTCGGAGGTGATGGTCTCGTCGTACGGCTCGACACCCTGCGGCATGCGGGTGACGCCGAAGTCCCTGGCGGCATCTGGGCCCACGCCGGCTAACTGGGCTAGGCCCTGGTCAGCGGGAGGCGGGA
>Ga0335082_10001645_pt1 | contig 23847 bp, 16 predicted proteins | sample Lox_Sample_41_FD_206718 | JGI IMG/M metagenome (GOLD analysis project Ga0335082, IMG submission 206718) | Soil microbial communities from Loxahatchee National Wildlife Refuge, Florida, United States - Lox_Sample_4.1 | ecosystem: Environmental > Terrestrial > Soil > Wetlands | place: USA...
TCAGGAGATTAGAATGTTACGTATAAGAAACAAGGTCCGTCAATGAAGGACGGTAGGGCTCGCCCAGTTTGAGGTGTGTTTCAGTCCAGGGCGTCTTCGCGGCTGAAAGGGATGACTCCGGATCTGGGGGGTGAGCCAGGTGAGCCGCCGCGTTTTCCCGGAAAGTGTGTTCAGATCGTGTGGGTCGGACACTCCTGTCCGACGTCTTTGACGTTGATCTTGCTTGGATTCGACCGACTGCCTGACCCCGAAGGGCTCCGCTCATCCCAAACATATTAAGATGAAGCAGGCTAGTTCGAGCCGCGAATTGTAGTCAAGCGGCAGCATCCAGGAGAGACGAAGATCATGCACTACCGCGCACTCGGTCGTACGGGATGGAAGGTTTCTGAAATCAGCTTCGGCGCCTGGGCGATTGGTGGGTCATGGGGCCAGGTTTCGGATGAAGAATCGATGGCGGCGTTGTATAAGGCGATCGACTGCGGCGTGAATTTCATCGATACCGCCGATGTTTACGGAGGCGGTCGCAGCGAGCGCCTGATCGCCCGGCTTAAGAAGGAGCGCAAAGACGAGGAAATCATCGTTGCCACCAAGGCGGGACGGCGTCTGCCGCGGCAGACGGTTGAAGGCTATACCCGCGAGAACTTTGCGGCCTGGATCGAAGATAGCCTGCGCAACCTTTCTACCGAGAGGCTCGACCTGGTCCAGCTGCACGGCCCGCCAACTGCGCTTTATTCGCGTCCCGAAGTTTTCGGGATGCTCGATGATCTGGTGGCTGCCGGAAAGATTCGCTATTACGGCGCCAGCGTAGAGAAAGTCGAAGAGGCGTTGCTGGCGATCAAGTTTCCCAACCTGCAGACGGTGCAGATCATCTTCAACTGCTTCCGGCAGCGTCCCGCTGACGAGTTCTTCGCGAAAGCCAAGGAACGGCAAGTCGGCATTCTGGCGCGAGTGCCGCTGGCCAGCGGGCTGCTGACCGGCAAACTGCGGCGCGACTCGACGTTCGCTGCCGACGATCACCGCAACTTCAACCGGCGGGGCGAGGCGTTTGACGTGGGCGAAACATTTTCCGGAGTGGACTACGAAACCGGGCTGGCGGCGGTGGAAGAGATCCGGAAACTGTTGCCGGCCGGGTTCTCAATGAGCCAGTTCGCGCTGCGCTGGATACTGATGTTTGACGCGGTCAGTTGCGCCATCCCCGGGGGCAAGCGAGCCGAGCAGGTGGCCGATAACTGCGGCGCGTCAGATCTTTCGCCGCTTACGCCGGACGCCATGGCTGCAATGCGGCGTATCTACGATGAGAGGATTCGGCCGCTAGTGCAGAGTCGCTGGTAGGTAACCGCTGCCCACGTAGGGGCGGGTGCCCTCACCCGCCCGGTCGAGCGCAGCTCGACGGAGTTTGCGCGGCAGTGCGAAAACCAGGCGAGCCTTGCTCGCCTGCCCGGACGAGGGCGTCCGGGCCTACGCGGTCTCCGTTAGAATGGCTGGCCATGAATGTACTCTTTATTGGAGGCACTGGGATCGTCAGCAGCGCCTGTACGCGGCTAGTGTTGCGGCGCGATATCAGACTCACGCTGCTTACCCGCGGACAGCACCCAGCCGATGGGCTGGCCGGCGCGGAGACGGTACGTGCCGATATCAATGACCCACCGTCGGTTGGGCAGGTGTTGCGGGGGCGTCGCTTTGACGTCGTCGTCAACTGGATCGCGTTCACTCCGGCGGACATCGAGCGTGACCTGGAATTGTTTCGCGGACGCACCCGGCAATATATTTTCATCAGCTCTGCCAGCGCCTATCAGAAACCTGCAACCGACTACCTGATTACCGAATCGACCCCCTTGGCCAATCCGCACTGGGACTATTCGAGAAACAAGATCGCCTGCGAAGAGCGCTTGCTCAAGGCCTATCGCGAGGAAGGATTCCCCATCACGATTGTCCGGCCTTCTCTTACTTATGGCGAGACTCTTATCCCGCTCGTCATCAATAGTTGGGAGCGGTCCTACACCGTGGTGGACCGGATGCGAAAAGGGGAGAAGGTCATCGTGCCGGGCGATGGCTCGTCGTTGTGGGTCATTACCCATGACAGCGATTTTGCCAAGGGTTTTGTCGGGTTGCTGGGCCACGCGCAAGCGATCGGACAGGCCTTCCACATCACGACCGACGAAGTCCTGAGCTGGGACCAGCTTTATCGCGTTGTGGGCGCGGCGGCCGGAGTGGAGCCCAAGATCGTGCATATTCCTTCCGACTTCATGGTGGCCTGCCAGCCGGAAATGGAAGGCACGCTGATTGGCGACAAGGCGGTAAGCGTGGTGTTCGACAATAGCAAGATCAAGCGCTTCGTTCCCGACTATGTGGCGACCACCCGATTCGCCGTCGGCATTCGCCAGTCGCTGGCCTGGTTCGACGCCGATCCTGCCCGGAAGCTGATCGACACCCAGGCCAATGCCACATGGGACAAGCTGATCGACGGCTACGAAAAGGGACTGCGCGAAGCCGTGGCCAGCTTTTAGGGTGTGGTCTCCCGAACGTGCCTGACCGCGGGACGCGCGGGATCCCCTTCGTCCCTTGCCAGAATTCCACAGGCCGGGCGCGGCCCGTGGGCTTTTGACAATTCAGAGACATCCTCCGAAACTCCGCAATCTGCGCCACTTCCAAGGCCGCGTCGCTTCCGGGAAGGGAGACGAACAAAAACACGAAAAAGGGGTTGGCAGCGCGCGCAAGATGATCTATCTTGGCAGGCACAAAATCTAGGCTCCGGGGGCGGAAAGAGATGCGGGCTTAGTTCGGAAAACCGGCGCGGTGGCGGTACTCGGGCCCGGGTCAGCAACCTGACGTCACTCGCTAGCGAATATCCCTTCAGTCCCTGGCATCCTGCTCGTTCGGTATCGAGTCTAAGATTCGAAAGAAGGGCCAGCCGTGAAATTTCCTTGTTTCCTGCTCAGGGCTTCTCTCTCTGTCTTTTTGTGCCTGTGTGCAAGCGTTTACAGCACCGCACTGGATTCATCGCCCAGCTCCCCATCGGACACCACCACCGCGAAGTCGCCTGAAGTTCCGGCGCCAGCGCCAGGAACGGGTGCAAGCGTAGTCATCCCGGGACCCCTGCGTTCATTCTTGCGCATGGCCGGCGTCAGCCAGAAGATCTCAACCGAAGAAGTGCTGCCTCTGCTGGCGCGCAACATAGCGATTGAAGGCTACCAGGGCCGCAAAGACAAGGCAGGCAGGCCCACGGAATTCCTGATCTTGCTAAAGCGATATGTGGAACAGGCCAGGCAGTTGGTCGCGCTGGCGGGCCCGGAAGCGGTCATTCGAGTCTCCAATTGCGACCAGGCGGGGCCATTGCTGAATGTTCTCGGGTACCGCCTGCGTCAGGGCTGCGGTAAGGAGGCTGCCCTCGAGACTGCCGATCCCGAAAGCGCCTTCTTGACCATCGATTCCGGATTTCCTCTCGCCCAACTTGAGCAAACCCTGCAGGGAGGCCAGCCTTTTGCCTTTTCTTTTGCTCCCACACGACTCCCGTTGTTGTTCTCGCCGGACGATTGGATCCAGGCAGGCACTAGGGACTCGCACGATAAAAAGAATGACGTGCTGGACTCATTGCTCGACGACCCTGCGCTGGCCAGACTTTACTGGGCCATGGCGCGGATGGATACCGAAACCAGCGCCAGCCTGCGGCAATTTGCGGGGATATCGAGACTGCTTCCTTTCGCACCCGTTCTCGATTTTTACGGCAGTCATATTTCCATTCGACAGGGACGCGTGGTCGTGCCCGGGGGAGTGGCCGCGGACGCCGCCTGGAAGCAACTGGCGGGAGCCAATCCAGAATCGCCGAAAGAGTTCGTGGCACGACTGCTGGCCAAGGACGACGGCTGGCTGGCCGCGTATTACGATACCCTCTCCCGCCTGACTCCGGCTCAGCAGGTTTACTTTGCCGACGCTCATCGCTTGCCGCGTTTCTACGAGGCATTGCGCGGAAATGACATCGGAGCGGGCCCGGCCCGCCCGGTTTTTCGACCCGATCCCGACTTGCTGCTGCTGGTGACTCGTCTGGAACTGGATTCGTCGGGCCAGCCCACGGTCCCCGGAAATCTGCAGGTGTGGGAGCAGATTCTCCGGCAGAAGAGCGATTCCAAGGTAGCCCGCCAGTGGACCAAACGCTCCAATCATTGGAAAAATCCCGATCAACTGGTGGAAGCCTTGTTCGCCTTCTCGAGGCAGAGTTCCGAAGACGGGCCCCTGCCCATTTATCTGATGCTGAATGCGATCGATGGCGCGCGGCCGCCAGAGCGGCGTTTGAGTCCGGCGACGGTTCTGTTGCTGGCGCAAAAGTTCTCCCGGTACGGTAATCAATATCTGACGTTTTCCGAGTTCGGCGGCTTGAACGACGATTCCATTACTCGTTTTCTGGAGGTAGCCGAAAACATTGATCGGATTTCTAATGTCACGCTGCGGGCCAATGCGCTGGGCATCTTTCAGGCCAACGTGGGATTGTGGCAAATTCTAGCGCGTCAGGGGCAGATCCCCACCCAGGAACAGAACGCTTCCTGGCAGGCAGTAATCGGCCCTTTCGCCGTCCGTATCCCCTCTTCCACGCAACTGTTCGACTCCGCCCAAACTTCGGTGCGCGAATTGTGGCGCGCCGCCGCCGGCCGTCCGAATCTTTCCCAGGACGAAGTGGTTGCCCTGCTGGCAGGCCCCAGTCAGTCAACTCCCGACAGCAAGCGAGTACGGCAGGAACTGGCCGACAGAATGCGCGCCGTGATGGACGGCCAGAGGCTGGTTTCCCTGGATACTCTGCTGGCTTTGGGCCAGGGATTGAATGAAATGGCGCAGGGCAAGGCCGTGGGCGATGCGCTGCTTCCACTGGCCGGGCAGTTGAAGGAATTTGAGATGCCTCGCCCCATGTTTACCAGCGGTGAACGCAGCGAATGGGCGGCCGGGTTCTACAACACGCGGCATAGTTCACTGCAGACGCGGACCGATCTGGTCAAAATCATCAAGTCCAGCAAATCGAAGAAGGAAGTAGTGGATGCGCGCGGCTTGGTCGTCCCCTTCCTCAGAGACACGCTGGTAGGCTTGAACTATGCCTATTACGAACCACCTGGGGCGCAGATTATTCTCAACAATCCTCTTTTCGTGCGCTCCCACGATTTTTCGGGAGAAATGGCGATGGGAGGGGGACAGTCCTGGCGTGTGCCGCACGTATTCGGGTCCGGCTTGCCGGCCGGCGGAGGCGCCCACCTGGCGGGCTCGCTGGCGGACCTCCCCTTTGTCCTGGCCGAAGCCGAGCAGGATTTTATCGTGCCGGAAAATGTTCAGGCCTTGATCTGGCATGAGTTGGTGCCCGGACTGATCAGCAGCGCGACTCTGCCCCGCTGGTGGGGAGTCAGCCGCCATGAGTTGCACGCTGTTACTCTCTATCAGTGCACCGGAGAGGAACTTCTGACCGCCGCCGCACAGGATGAAAAGCTGCGACAGACGGTGCTGGATATTCTTTCCGAACGCATGGCCCCTCAGCGCTCCGAGCAAATCGAGAAGGCCCTGAGCGCCGGCGCCGTCGAAGATGCGCTTTCCCGAGTGTTGCCCGGCGAGACTTTCCACCTCGCAGCAGAATTCCGGCATAGGTTTCCTGGCCCCAACAGCCACTGGGGCAAGGCGGGAGAAGAACTGGAGGAACTTTCTGCCCGGTATCCCGCGGAGGTCGGCTGGAAACGGATATCCGACGATTTCGGCGTCCCCCACCCCGCGTTGGCGCAAAGTTATTCTCTGGAGTTGCTCAATGTAAAACCCTTTCCGGCGTTCATGGGCTATTCCAGCCGCTTGCTGGCGGAGTCGTGGGACTCCAACAATTTGTACTGGGGCCGGCTGGCGGATGAAATGGGTTATTCCCCGGCCATGCTGAACCGTCTGGTCCCCGAACTCACCTATCGCATGGTGGAGAAGATATTTGCCACCGACTTCGAGGATTGGCCGGCCATGCTGCGGGCGATGCGCGAGACCGGCGACGAATTCCGGCGCGGCAAGATTGCCACGTTGCCGAAAGTGGCTTTGACTTCGACCGTTCAATGACAGTTCTGGTTGTACAAATCAGTCCCGGAGTCGGGTGAAAACGGCTGGGGCAGGTGGACAATGGCAAAACGATTCCTTCTATTTATCTTGCTGGTCGTGGTGGCCTTTTCGGGCTCGATCAATCGGGCCCTGGCCCAGGAGACTGAGGCCGAAACCAAGATTCGTGTCGAAGTCGACATGGTGCAGTTGAATGTGGCGGTGATGGACCGCAAGGGGAACTACGTGACCGGTCTGCGGCCCTCGGACTTTGTCGTGACCGAGGATGGAATCACGCAGAAGGTCGCTACCTTCGGCGAGGGCAACGAAGCCACCCGAATAGTCACTTCCAACGGTCCCGGCGGCGACCAGGCGGGAGACCGCATGCGGTTGCACAACGGCGCCGCGGATTCCGATAGCTCGTCGGAGCTGGGATCCGAGCTCGGTTCCATGATGGCAGGCGCCAACGTCTTCATCCTGTTTGACACCAGCAACTACATGTATCGAGGTTTTGTTTTCGCCCAGGACGCGATTGCCGAGTTTGTCCGCTCCCTTGACGGTCCCGACCGGGTGGCGTTCTATTCCTACAGCCGCGATCTTTCTCGGGGGGCCACCCTTACCGCCGATCGCTCCCAGGTGCTGCGCGGAGTGCGTACCACGGTGGCCGGCGATGATGCCGCCTTGTACAACGCGCTGCTGATGACCGTGAGGGACGCGGGCCAGAACACGGGCCGGAAAGTCATCGTGGTGTTTTCCAACGGACCGGACAATGCCAGCATGGTGCCGCCGGAAGATGTGGCCGAACTGGCGCAATCGAAGGGAATCCCTATTTATATGATCAGTACGCGGGAAGCCAAGCTGGAGCCGGTTTCGAGCACAGTCTTCAAGCGCATGAGCGCGGCCACGGGCGGCGAAGCCTACTTTGCCAAAACCTGGAAACAACAGCAGAAGGCGTTCGCCTCCATCCGCAACGACCTGGCGCACCTTTATTCACTGAGCTACTACCCGCAAGCCAACCCAAACCGCGGATGGCGTACGATCACGGTGAAACTGGTGGGCGAGCGAGCGAAAGGCTGTCGCGTCCGCACCCGCAATGGCTACCGGCCGCAGGCGGCACGGGTGTCCGCGGAGACGGTCACGCCGGCCTCTGGAGTGGATTCGACGCAGGGGCCAGCTTCCTCCAACTGAAAGAATGTTGATCGAATTCGACCTGCGAACAAAGTATTTGCGGCGGCGTGAGTAAACGTTTACTATTTCAACCGGCCACAACATCCCAGGAGGCAATCCGCAATGTTCTCCGCCAACCGACGTCGTTTCTTGCGTCAAGTTTCTTCCGCCGGAATCGCCTGTTCCGCCAATCTTGCCTTCGGACGTTTTTTATCGGCCCAGATTCCGACCTCAAACTCCGGCGACTTGGCCCGAGTTTACGTGGATACCCGGCGCACCCTGGCCCCCATTGATCGCAATCTGTTTGGCTCGTTTCTGGAACACCTCGGCCGCGCCATCTACGAGGGAATTTACGATCCCGGCTCGAAGCTTTCGGACTCGAACGGTTTCCGAAAAGACGTGATGGACGAGGTGCGCCACCTGGGAGTTCCCATCGTCCGGTATCCCGGCGGAAATTTCGTCTCGGGATACAACTGGCTCGATGGCGTAGGACCCAAGCAGGACCGTCCACGAGTGCTCGACAAGGCGTGGAATGCGCTTAACAGCAACCAGTTTGGCACCAACGAATTTATGGCATGGTGCAAGGCGGTTGGTACGGAGCCCCTGATGGGCCTCAACCTGGGCACCGGAACTGCGGAACAGGCGGCCGCTTTAGTGGAATATTGCAATGTGGAGAAGGGTACGCGATGGAGCGAGCTGCGGCGCAAGCATGGTTTTGCCGAGCCCTATAACGTGAAGCACTGGTGCCTGGGAAACGAAATGGACGGCCCCTGGCAAATCGGCCACATGACGGCCACGGAGTACGGCCTCAAGGCGCAGGACGCGGCGCGTCAGATGCACCTGGTCGATCCATCTCTTCAGCTCATCGCCTGCGGCTCCAGCGGGCCCTTCATGCCCACCTACCTGGAGTGGGACCGCGAAGTCCTGGAGCAGTGTTACGACTATGTGGATGCTCTCTCCTTACATCGTTACGTCGGAAACACTGCCGAGGAAACTGGCAACGACAGTACGAAATATCTGGCCATGAATCTGAGCATGGAGAAGCAGATCGCAGAGACGCTTGCGGTCTGTGATCTGGTGCGCGGGCACAAGCGGTCTCCCAAAAAACTATGGCTCTCGTTCGATGAGTGGAATGTCTGGTATCGCGCACGCAGCGGAGATGCGGTGAATGGCCATGGCCAGGAGGCGCCACATCTTCTGGAAGAGGTCTACAACCTGGAAGACGCCCTGCTGGTGGGCGGGATTCTGAACTCGCTGATCCGCAATGCCGACCGGGTGAAGCTGGCTTGCCTGGCCCAGTTGATCAATGTGATCGCTCCCATCACGACCAACCCGAACGGCCTGTTCCGGCAGACGATTTTCTATCCCTACAGCTGGGCGCTGCAATTTGCCCGCGGATCGGTGCTCAACCTGGTGGTGGAATCTCCCACTTATGAGGTTTCGGGAATGGGCCAGGTTCCATACCTGGACGTTGCCGGAACGGTCAGCTCGGAAGACGGCAAAGTCTCTCTTTTCATTCTTAACCGGGATCTGTCCAAGGCTCATGCCATCGAGGTGAATTGGGAGGACAAGGCGCCGACGCGAGCCCTGTCATCGGTCCTGCTGACCGGTGACGATTTGAAAGCCTTCAACAGTTTCGACACGCCGCAAAAGGTGTCGCCGCGAACTCTGGACAAACCTTCGATCGCGGGAGCGCGGGCGAAGTTTGAGGTTCCGGCCCGCTCCTATGCGGTCATTCAGTGGGGGGCGTGACGTGATCGGACGCAGAGAGTTTATCCGCAACGGCATGGCGGGCGCAGGCTATTTGTGGCTTAACCGGATTGCGCCGTTCGCCCCTGCCGACGCTGTCGGTGACGACTCGCGAATCGAGGTCCTCCTGGCGGAGCCTCTGGGGACAATCTCGCCCAACATCTATGGCCACTTCGCCGAAAACCTTGGAGGGGTGATCGACGACGGCATCTGGGTGGGCGAGAAGTCCAAAATTCCAAACCTCAATGGCATCCGCAAAGAACTGGTCGAGGAGATGCGGAAGATCAAAGCCCCGGTGGTGCGTTATCCCGGGGGATGCTTTGCCGACAGCTATGATTGGCGTGATGGCATCGGCCCCGCTGACAAGCGTCCTCGACGCACTAACTTCTGGCAGCAGGTGGAGAGTGCGGCCGGCCCTGCCAGCCATAAATACGATCCCAATCAGTTCGGGACCAATGAGTTCATGCAGTTCTGCAAACTGATTGGAAGCCAGCCTTATCTCGCGGTCAATGTGCGCAGCCTTCCCGCGGCCGAATTCTACCGCTGGGTGGAGTATTGCAATTCGCCCCCGGGCAGCACCACGCTGGCCGATATGCGGGCCGCAGCCGGATACACCGAGCCCTTCGGAGTGCAGTATTGGGGTGTCGGAAACGAGTCGTGGGGTTGCGGTGGAAACTTTACGGCGCAGGAATACGCCATGGAATTCCGCCGCTATACCGCGTGGGTGCCGCAGTATGAACAGAAATTGTCATTCGTGGCTTCCGGGCCCAACGACGACAAATGGGATTGGACGCGCGGGTTTCTGGAAGAGATTGTGCGCCATTCTCCAGGGGACATCCGTTCCATCTTCGGTTTGGCGCTTCACTACTATGCCTGGAACCTGAGCCGCGGCCGCACCAGCAACTGGTTCGAAGGCAAAGGCGACGCGCTCAAATTCGATGTGCTGGACTGGTATGAACTGCTGCGCCAGGGCGACGTCATGGAGTCTCTGATCAACGGGCACTGGCTGGTAATGGGAGAGTTCGACCGCGAACATTCCATCAAACTTGTGGTGGACGAATGGGGGCCCTGGTACCGACCGGGCAGTGAGGCGACGCCGGGCGACATCCTCGAACAAATGCCAACCTTGCGGGATGCGTTATTCAGCGGCCTCACGCTTGACACTTTTAATCGCCACCCAGAGAAAGTTGCGATGGCCAACTGCGCCCAGCTGATCAACTGCCTGAACAGTTTGTACTTGGCGCACGAGGACAAATTTTGCGTCACCCCGGTCGGCCACGTTTTTGGAATGTATGCCGCACACCAGGGTGGACAAGCTCTACGTACGATATTCTCCGCTCCCTCGGTGAACTATGACCGCGATGGGAAGCCATCGTCGTTCTGGGGTTTGCAAGGTTCGGCGTCGCTGCATGACAAGGAGTTGGTTCTGACGGTAGTGAATCCGCACGTGAGCGCGGCGCGTGAAACCAAGATTGGGGTTCGGGGTGCGAGTTTGAAATCGGGTACAGCAACGTCGCTGACAAGTCCAGATATTCACGCCCACAATACGTTTGCAGAGCGGAACGCGGTCAGCCCGCAGACGAAAGCGCTCGATTTGCAGCGGGGAAGTCTCGTGTACAACTTTCCTCCCGCTTCCGTCGCCAAGCTGACGCTGTCGCTGGAGTAGGCGGCGCCTTCGTGCCCTTGGTGGTTAAGGCTTCTGGAAAACTAACCACCAGGTAACAGCCAGCTTTCCTCGGCAGCGTTTCACTGCCGCTTTTCTGCCGGCTTCGAAGCGCCGGCAAGCAGACCGGTCGACTCGCGCAGCACCAGATTGGTCTTGAGCAGGTAGTCGGTGCCGTTGGGTGCTGGTACTTCGCGCCCGACTTCGGCCAGGAGTGCATTGAAAGCCAGCCGCGCCAGTTCAGGCTGAGACATCTGCACCGAGGTGAGGGGAGGAATCACAAACTGGGCCAGGCGGATGTCGTCAAACCCAATCACTGAGAGATCGCGGGGAATGGAGATGCCGGCGTCATGGCTCTCGCGCATCACGCCAATCGCGGTCATGTCATTCGAACAGAGGACGGCGGTGGGGCGGACCGGGCCGGCGAGCAATCGGGTGAATGCCGTCATGCCGCCTTCCATGGTGTGGTCGCCTTCGACTACCAGCCGCGGGTCTGCTTCGAGGCCGATTTCTTGCATGGAGCGCAGGAAGGCCTGTTTTCTGGCCATGGCAGATTTCAACCGCAAAGGGCCTGTAATGAACGCGATCTTTTCGTGGCGGAGCGCCGCCAGATGTTGCACCGCCTGGCGGATTCCGTTGAGATAGTCGATTCGGATGTTGCTCACCCGAGGGCGCGGCGGCCCGACATCGACAAAGACCAGGGGGACCTTCCGCAGCTTCAGGTCTTCGAGCAGCACTTCTTCCATACCAAAAGTCAAAATGGCGACGCCCTCAACCCGGCGCTCGATCATTCGGCGGACCGCGCTTTCCATACGGGTTGGATCATTTCCGGTCGAGGTGAGAAGGATCTCATAGTGGTGCTGGACTGCGATGGTTTCGAAGACTTGAACGATTTCCGGAAAGAAGGGGTTGGTAATTTCGGAAATGATGAGACCAAAAATCCTGCTGCGCCCGGAAACCAGGGCCCGCGCCTGGGTATTCGGATAATATCCAAGTTCTTCGATCACGCTCCAAACTCGCTTGGCCAGGGCCGGACTGACCGTGGGGACCCGATTGATGGTGCGGGAGACAGTGGCGGTTGACACCTTGGCCCGTCTCGCGATTTCCCGTATGTCCATAAGTCAGGAGGCAGGGGGAGCGATGGCGGAATTCTAGCACGGCAAACGTTATCCCAGCAGAGGTCGGAAAGCCAACGGCGCAGAAGCGTGATGTGGCGGAAGACGGAAGCAGGCTCACCTTCTGCGCCTGAGATGAGGATCCTGGACTGCAGAGGTACCGGGTTTGTCCGGGAGCGCGCGGCAGGGCAGACGCTGGCTGCGGGCGAGCGACAGAGTTGAGAAAACGTTTGCTGTGGTCTTGAGAAATTCCCCCGTTAGCGTGGCCCGAATAGGGCTTTTGCCCTGCCCTCCTAGGACTAGCCAGCCGGACGGGGGGAAATCGAGAACGGCAGATATTCCGTGATTGACAAAAGCGGTTACGTACACTATTTTGACTTTTCACATAGTAAACGATTACTTAGCCAGACGTCACATTTCCTCGGATATAAAGCTCACTATGCTTTTACCTCGGCTGCGGGAAGAGGTGCTCGAAGCGAACCTGGAGCTGGTGCGAAGTGGATTGGTGCTCTATACCTTCGGCAACGCCAGCGGCATCTCCCGCGACCAGAATCTGGTCGTCATCAAGCCCAGTGGTGTTCCTTACGAGGCCATGAAACCAGAGCACCTGGTGGTCACCGATCTTGAGGGCAAGATAGTGGAAGGCAATTTACGGCCCTCCTCCGACCTTCCCACTCATCTTGTCCTCTATCGGGCCTTCCCGGAGATCGGAGGAGTCGCCCATACCCATTCCGAATATGCCACTTCGTGGGCACAGGCGCGGCGGCCGATTCCCTGTTTTGGAACCACCCATGCCGACTACTTCCATGGTCCGGTCCCGGTCACTGGGGTCATGGCGGACGGCGAGATCGCTTCCGAGTATGAGAAAAACACCGGACATGCTATTGTTCGTGCCTTTGAGAAGGTGGGGTATGCCTCGGTGCCGGCGGTTCTGGTGGCCAATCACGGCCCCTTCGCCTGGGGTCCGGACCCGGGCGCAGCGGCGCATAACGCCGTGATCCTGGAAGCGGTGGCACGAATGGCGTATTTTACTGTCACTCTCAATACCGGAGCGGAACCGGTTGGCGGCGGGCTGCACGACAAGCACTATTTGAGGAAGCACGGGGCCAGCGCGTATTACGGGCAGGCAAAGGAAAAGAAATGATGCCAGCGTTCGCGATGTTGGTCGAGACGCAGCTTGTGCATTTGTCCCGGGTGGATTTCGTCATCATTGCCTTCTACTTCGCCCTGGTTCTGGCGATTGGCTTTTACCTGCGCGGACGGGCGAATACTGGCGAAGACTTCTTCATGGCCGGACGCGAGATGACGGCCTGGGTGGCCGGCCTCAGTTTTCTCTCCGCCAACCTGGGTGCTCTCGAGTTGATGGGCTGGGCGGGTTCGGCCTACCAATACGGCATTCTGGCGACCCACTGGTACTGGATCGGCGCCATCCCGGCGATGCTTTTCCTGGCGCTGGTGATGATGCCGTTCTATTACATTTCCAAGACCCATTCCGTCCCAGGGTATTTGAAGCTGCGCTTCGGGGAGCCCAGCCGCGCCCTGTCCGCAATCTCCTTCGCCTTCATGACCGTGCTGATGAGCGGCGTCAACATGTTTGCCATGGCCAAGGTCATGCAAATCGTGCTGGGCTGGGACATCAATTTCAGCATCTGGGTTTCGTCACTCACGGTGGCCATCTATGTGACCCTGGGCGGGCTGCGCTCGGCTATCTTCAACGAGGTGCTGCAGTTCTTTCTGATCTGGGCGGGCGCGCTGCTCATCCCCATCCTGGGATTGTATGAAGCCGGCGGCTGGGGCCATCTCAAGATACTGATTACGCAGAGAGCTTCGGAACAGTATGTCCACCTCTGGTCAGGGTTGGGCTCATTCACCGCCAACCCGATGGGTATCCACTGGACCGGCATTGTGTTCGGGCTGGGCTCCGTGATCTCGATGGGCTACTGGACTACGGACTTCCTGGTGGTACAGCGCATCCTGGCTGCGAAAGACATCCGCAGCGCGGAAATGGCCCCGATTATCGGCGCTGGATTCAAGATGATGGTGCCGCTGATTGTGATTCTTCCCGGACTGTTGGGCCTCGGCCTGCTGCCCATGAAGCTGGTTCCGGAATCAGTGGCGACGGTCACGGGAGGCCACAGCTATAACGACGTGCTTCCCCTTATGCTGTCCCGCTATTGCGGCCCTGGGTTGCTCGGCCTGGGGATTACGGCGCTGATTGCGGGCTTCATGTCGGGCATGGCCGGCAACGTCAGCGCGTTCACGACGGTCTGGACCTACGACATTTACCGGCCCCTCATCAACAGCAAGGGGACCGATCATCACTACGTGAACATGGGCCGCTGGACCACCGTGATCGGCGTGCTGATCAGCGTAGGCACCGCGTACCTGGTCATGCAGTTCGCCAGTATCATGGATTACGTGCAGGCATTGTTCAGTTTCTTCATCGCCCCCCTGTTTGGCACGGTGCTCCTGGGAATGCTGTGGAAGCGGGCGACCGGCCCGGCCGGTTTTTGGGGATTGCTCTGTGGAACTCTTTCTTCGATTGGTATGTGGACCTGGGTGAAGGTCGATCCCAGCGCGCTGCGTTATGTGGCGCTTTCGCCCCATGCCAAGGCCCTCGCCCAGGACATGTATCAGGCGCTCTGGTCGTTTGTGGTTTGCGTAGTCGTCACGGTAGCGGTGAGTATGGTTACGGACCCAGTGCCTGACAGCCAATTAAGGGGTCTGGTGTACGGGCAGACGGAGATTCCCTCGGTCGGAAGCGTGCCCCTGTACCAGAAGCCGCTTTTCTGGGGGGGCGTGGTGGTGGTGGTGTTCTTTGTACTAAACATTATTTTCTGGTAGGGCGGCGATGAGCCGGCAACTTGCCGGCGCTACGGTCAAGCGATAGGTTTTGAAAAGCAGAGGTGTGCTGCATGATTTCCATATGGTTCTTTATCGGTATCTCGTTGGCCGTGAACGGCGCGTTGATTTGTGCTGCAGGAATCTACCAGGTAGTAAATCCTCCAGCGAATCCGGACATAGTCCTGTTCAACGTGCACGCCAATGTGTGGTGGGGCGCCGTGCTCTTAATCATAGGACTGATCTATTGCATGAAGTTCGCCCCGCGGCGCCAGGCTTAAGCCCAGCGGTTTCATGAAGGCAGGATATGGCAACGAAAAAAATGACGATGGGCCTGATCGTGGGCAACCGTGGCTTCTTCCCCGATCATCTGGCCAAAAGCGGCCGCGAGGAAATGCTGCGGGTGCTGACCGCGGCCGGCATGGATGTGGTCGCGCTGACTCCGGAAGAGAGCAAATACGGCGCAGTCGAGACCCGGGAAGAGTCGCGGCGCTGTGCTGACCTGTTCAAACGCAATCGCGATCGCATCGACGGCGTTATCGTGACGCTACCCAATTTCGGTGAAGAGCGCGCGATTGCCGATGCCTTGCGCCTGGCCGACTTGCACGTGCCGGTGCTGATCCAGGCCACCCCCGACGACCCCAAGAAGATGACCATCGCGTTCCGCCGCGACAGTTTTTGCGGCAAGATGTCGGCGTGCAACAATTTGCGCCAGTATGGCATTCCCTACTCCATCACCACGCTGCACACCGAAAGTCCGGATTCGCCCGAGTTCGCCAAGGACCTGCAATGGTTCGCCGGAGTCTGTCGCGTCGTCAATGGATTCCGCAATTTACGCGTGGGATCGATTGGGGCGCGGCCCACGGCTTTCAATACGGTCCGCTACAGCGAGAAAATCCTCGAATCGCAGGGCATCTCGATCGAGACGCTGGATCTTTCCGAGGTGCTGGGCCGCATCGAGCGCATGAAAGACAACGACGATGCGGCGCAGGCCAAGCTGGCTTCAATCAAGAAATACGTGGATTCGAGCGGTGTACCCGAAGCCGCTCTGGTGAAGATGGCCAAGCTCGGCGCCGTGGTTGATCACTGGATGGCAACCACCGAGGTGGCCATCAGTGCGGTGCAATGCTGGACGTCCATTGAGGAGAATCTTGGTGTTGTACCCTGCACGGTCATGAGCATGATGAGCGACGGATTGCTTTCGAGCGCCTGCGAGGTGGACATCTGCGGCGTGCTGGGCATGCATGCCCTACGCCTGGCTTCGGAAACGCCATCGGCGCTGCTGGACTGGAACAACAACTACGGTTCTGATCCCAACAAAGCGGTCTGCTTTCACTGTTCCAACCTGCCCAAGCATTTCTTCCGCTCGGTGAAGATGGACTTCCAGGAAATCATCGCCGGCACCGTCGGTAAAGAGAACACTTTCGGCACCTGCGTGGGATTGATCAAGCCGGAAAAGATGAGTTTCGCTCGCTTCTCTACTGACGATACCGCGGGCAGGATGCGGGGCTACGTGGGCGAAGGAAGATTTACCGATGACCCCTTGAACACGTTCGGCGGCGCCGGGGTGGTGGAGATCCCGCAGATGCAGAAGCTGCTGCACTACATCTGCGAAAACGGCTTCGAGCATCACGTGGCGGCTAACCTCTCGAGCGTGGCGCCCGCCGTTTACGAAGCCACCACCCGGTATTTGCACTGGGATATGTACGAGCATCCGGGGAACAACGAGGCCTGCTGATGGCCATCGTGGCGGGAGTCGATTTCGGCACTCTCAGCGTGCGCGTCTCCATCGTGGACAGCGATCGCGGGCTGCTGGAATCCGCGGTCGCTGAATATCCTCTGCACCGCAAGCGCGAAGACCCTGAATACGCCACTCAGGCGCACGAAGATCATATGCGCGCCCTGGCCTCTGCCACGCGCGAAGCGGTGAAGAAATCCGGAATCTCGGGCGATCAGGTGGAGGCTATCGCGCTCGACACTACCGGCTCTTCGGTCATTCCTGTAGGCAAGGATCTGCAACCTCTCGGCGAATACTATCTTTGGTGCGATCATCGGGCCAAAGGTGAGGCGGCGGAGATCACAGCGGCCGCTCATCGCGAAGGCCTTGAAGCCATCTACTGGTGCGGCGGTGTGTACTCATCGGAGTGGGGATTTTCGAAACTCCTGCATTGGCTCCGCAACAACCCGGCAAAGCGTTCGGAATTCGTCTCTGCCTTCGAGCACTGCGACATGGTGGCGGCAACGCTATGCGGCATCACCGATCCCAAGAAAGTAAAGCGCAGCGTTTGTGCCATGGGCCACAAATGGCTCTGGAACCGCGCCCTCGGAGGTCTGCCTCCCGAGCAATTCCTGGTGAAAGTCGACCCGCTTCTGGCCGGCGTTCGCGAAAAACTCGACGGTGAGTACGCGGCGTCCGACCAGATCGCAGGAACACTCACCAAGGATTGGGCCGATAAGCTTGGCCTGAAAGCCGGCATTCCCATCCCGGTGGGGGCATTCGACGCGCATTGGGATGCGATCGGGGCTGGCTGCGGCACCGATGACATGGTGAACGTGGTCGGAACCTCCACTTGCATCATCGGGATCACGCCGTCGGTCAACCTGGTTCCGGGCGTGTGTGGCGTGGTGCAGGGAAGCGTGCACCCACTCCGCACCGGCATCGAAGCTGGCCTGTCGGCCGTCGGAGATATTTTCAACGCCATCGCGACCCGCGCCGGCACGGATGTAAAGACGTTGAGCCAGGGCCTGGAGCACTATCGCGCCGGACAAACCGGGCTGCTGCGCATGACCTGGGACAATGGCGACCGTACCGTGCTGGTCAATCCCAACCTGCGCGGCATCACTCTGGGCTGGAACCTGCAGAGCGCTGCCCAGGACGAATTGTTCGCCGCCATCGAAGGCACGGCATTCCACACCCGTGTAATCCTCGATCGTATGGCCGCGAACGGGGTAAATATCAAGCGCGTCATCAACGCCGGCGGCATTCCGCAAAAGAATGACGTGCTGAACCGCGTGTATGCCAATGTGCTGGGGCGGCCGGTGCTGGTGCCGAGCAAAAGCGTGACCAGCCTGGGTTCCGCAATTTTTGCGTTTCTGGCGGCCGGGACTTTCAAGACGATCGAGGACGCGCAGAAGAGGATTTGTCCACCGCATCGGGGTTTTGAGCCCGACAAATCCGAGCAACAGGTTTACGAAGAGCTGTATCCCCTCTACAGCAAACTTTATTTCGCCTTCGGCGATTCCCAAAAGGACGACTTCGGTATGGTGCTTCCCACCTTGATTCGCGTGGCTGAGTCCGTGCACAAGCGATAATCCTTCACGGGACTCCTCGCCCGTCGGTTTTCCCTGAGCGTGACGGGCAGGGTGCCCGTCCTCCATTGGGCGCCAGTAGTCTATAATTTAGGCTTCCGCTTCAAACCTGGAGTGACGACACAATGATTCGATTTCTGCAGACCCCTGGCCCGATCAAGAAAGTGGTTCTTGGTGGATTGCTGACGGTCATTTGCGCCGCTATGGCGATCACACTGATCCCGGGGGGCATCGGCGACAGCATCGGCCTGGGAGGGCCCGGGCAGGGCGTAGTGGCCAAAGTTGCCGGCGAGCCGGTGACCACGCTCGAGGTGCAGCGCGAAGCCCGGCAGATGCTGCGCCAGCAGTTCCCCCGCGGCGGCGAGCAGACCGCCATGCTGCTGCCCTACTTTGCTGAGCGCGCCGCCCAGAACCTGATCAGCCGGAAGGCTCTGGTCACCGAAGCCGAGCGCTTGGGTTTGCGGGTTACGGATGAAGAATTGCGTGACGAATTGCAGCACGGGCGCTATTCGGCCACGTTCTTCCCGGGCGGAAAATTTGTCGGCCAGCAGCAGTATGAGAACATTCTGCAAAACGCCGACCTGAGCGTTCCTATGTTCGAGCAGGGCGCGAAGGACGATATCCTGGTGGGCAAGCTGCGCGACCTGATCGCGGGCAGCGCGCTGGTCACGGACAGCGAAGTGCGTCAGGAATTTGAGAAGGAAAGTACCAAGGTCAAGTTCGACTATGCCGTGCTCCGGAAGGATGATCTGGCGAAACAGATCAAACCTACGGAAGCCGAGTTGAAGGCCTTCTACCAGCGCAACCAGGCCAGCTACAACAATTCGATTGCGGAGAAGCGCAAAGTCCAGTATGTCGTACTGGACATGGCGAAGATCCAAGCGGGAGTGACCGTGTCCCGCGAAGACCTCCAGGCCTACTACGACCAGCATCGTGACGATTACCGCGTGCCCGAGCAAGTCAATGTAAGCCATATCCTGATCAAGACTCCTCTGCCCGGCCCGGATGGAAAGGTTGACCCCAAAGGCGTGGAAGAGGCGCGCAAGAAGGCGGAAGATGTCCTAAAGCAGCTGAAGGCGGGGGGAAACTTCGCCGAACTGGCCAAGAAATATTCTGAAGATCCGGGTAGCGGCAAGAATGGCGGTTCGCTGGGCTGGATTGGGCGGGGCCGCACCGTGCCGGAATTTGAACAGACCGCATTCTCGCTGGCCAAGGGCGCGACTAGCGGTCTGGTGCAGAGCAGTTACGGCTTCCACATCATCCGCCTCGAGGACAAGCAGGCCGCGCATGTGAAGCCGCTGGATGAGGTCAAGGACCAGATCGAAGAGGCCATCAAGCAGCAGAAGGCCGCCCAGGCTGCGACGAATCAGGTGAATGCGTTGCTGGCGCAGGCGCGCAGTGCAGGATTGGAAAAGGCAGCCGCGGCCAAGGGCCTTAACCTCATCAACACCGACTTTGTGAGCCGCACCGACAGTCTGCCGGGCATTGGCAGTTCACCCCAGTTCATGAGCGCGGTGTTCGGCCAGGCCGAAAACGCCCCGCCCGACCAGGTGCAGACTGCTCAGGGCTATGCCGTATTCCAGGTCGTTGCCATCAAGCCGCCGGCCACTCCGACATTTGAGGAGATTCGCAGTCGGGTGGAAGACGAATTCAGGAATGAGCGCGTCGCTGCCCTGCTCAACCAGAAAACTCAGGAGTTGGCCGATCGCGCCAAGGCTGAACATGACTTGAAGAAGGCAGCCAAAGAAGCTGGAGCAGCTATAAAGACGAGCGACTTCGTGCTGCCGGACGGGCAAGTCCCGGACATCGGTTCCATGTCGGGCGGGGCCTCGGTGGCCTTCAGCCTGAAGCCGGGCGAGATCAGCGGTCCGATCAGCAACGGCACGACCGGCGTGGTTTTGTCAGTCGTGGACCGCCAGGAGCCGACCGCCCAGGATTTCGAGGCCAAGAAAGACCAGGTTCGCGATGCGTTGATCCAGAACAAGCAGCAGGAAATGTTTGGCCTTTTCCTTACCAATCTGCGGTCTCAGATGGAAAAATCCGGCAAGATCCAGATCAATGCCGAGGAGATGAAGAACCTGACCCGTGCTCAGGGCGGGGAACAGGGAGAGTAAAGCGCGGATACCCACCGCTTCCACGATTGCTGGTAGCATCGGGACAGTTCAGATGACGTCATTCCCCCGCGCCACCGGTATTCTGCTGCATCCGACATCCTTCCCAGCGCGCGGCGGTATTGGCGACTTCGGTCCTGCCGCCTACGAGTTTGCCGACTTTCTGGAGTCGGCGCGGCAAGGTCTGTGGCAGGTGCTGCCGCTGGGGCCGCCGGCCAACGGGAACTCTCCATACTCTTCGACCTCGGCGTTTGCCGGCAATCCGTTGCTCATCAGCCTGGAGCGCCTGGCCGAGCGCGGGTGGCTTGGTTCGTCGGATCTGGCGGGCCTTCGGCACGAGGCTGGCGCAATCGACTACGAAGAAGTCTTTCAACGAAAGTCGCCGCTGATCGTGGAGGCTGCAAGGACCTTCCTGAAGAACGCCGGGAGCCATGCCCGCACCAGGTTTGAAAGTTTTTGCACCGGGAATGCCTGGTGGCTGGAAGACTTTGTCCTGTTTGATGTGCTGCGCGAACGCAACCACAGGCGATGCTGGAAGGAATGGCCGCGCAGCCTGGCCCGCCGTGAGGCTGCAGCAATAACCAGGGCCCGCAAGGAGCTCAAGGCCGAGATGGACCTCCGCCGCGTGATTCAATTCTTCTTCTACGAACAGTGGCGTGCCTTGCGGCGTTATTGCGCCCAACGCGCCATTCGGGTGGTGGGTGATATCGCGATTTTCGTGGCTTACGATAGCGCCGACGTGTGGGCGCACTGCGACCTTTTCCGCCTGCGCAAGGACGACCTGGAACCAGAAGCTGTTTCCGGCGTCCCGCCCGACGCTTTCAGCACCACCGGCCAGCGCTGGGGCACTCCTCTCTATGATTGGGGTGCGATCCGGGCCCGAGGCTACGACTGGTGGATCGATCGCCTGCGCTGGAGCACACAGACTTGCGACTACATCCGTCTCGACCACTTCCGTGGCTTCGAGCAGTTCTGGGAGATTCCGGCTGACGACGCTACCGCCGTAAACGGACGCTGGGTGGACGGCCCCAAGGACGAGCTCTTCAACAAGCTTCGTGACACGCTGGGCGGGCTACCCTTTTTCGCCGAGGACCTGGGCCACATTACGGCCGAAGTTCACGCGCTGCGCGAGCGTCACCAGATTCCGGGAACAGCGGTGCTGCAGTTTGGTTTCGCGGATGCCGGCGCCCATGTGTATCTGCCGCATCGCCTCACCTCCGATCGCGTCGTCTATACCGGCACGCACGACAACGACACCACGCTGGGCTGGTGGAAGTCGGGCGTGTCAGAGAGCGAGCGCCGGGCGATTCAATCGTATGTCGGACCTTGCGAAGACGGCATCCACTGGGCCTTTATCCGCCTGGCGCAAGAGTCGGTTGCGAGCCTGGCGGTGGTTCCGCTGCAGGATGTGCTAGGACTGGGCAGCGAAGCGCGGCTCAACACGCCCAGCGTCTCCGAGGGGAATTTCCGCTGGCGTTATCAGCCAGGGTCATTGACCAACGCGTTGGCCGGGAAGCTGGCCGTCCTCGCAGAAGTTACCGACCGCGTGCCGCCGCCCATGCCCGTACCACAGGATGAAGACTTCGCGGCGTGAATGGTCCGGCACAGGTTTAAGGTATTCTTTCCGGTCTGAGAACTAAAAACTGAGAGCTGAGATCTCATTCATGATTAACGTACGAGGACGGAGCCAGTAGCTAGAAGCCAGCAGCCCGAAGCGACATTCATGATTAGAGCAGTTAGAGGAACGCGCGACCTACTGCCGCCGGAGACGGCGTTGTGGAATTTTGTCGAGGCCGCGGTGCGCGACGTCTTCCGCGCTTACAATTTTTACGAGATACGCACACCGATTTTCGAATCGACCGAACTTTTTGCCCGTGGAGTCGGTGAGGAAACCGATGTGGTCGCGAAGGAGATGTACACCTGGGAGGACCGCGGGCGGGCCCAGAGTGACAAGGGCCAGTCGCTGACTCTCCGTCCCGAAAACACCGCCAGCGTGGTGCGTGCCTACATTGAGCACAAACTCTGGGACCGCGGACTGAACAAGCTCTACTACATCGGGCCGCAGTTTCGCCGGGAACGGCCGCAAAAAGGACGATACCGCCAGTTTTATCAGATTGGAGCAGAGGTCATCGGGCCGGCCAGGGCGGGCAGCGAGTCTCCGGCACGCGATGCGGAGGTGCTGGAGCTGCTGGCGACCCTTCTCGACCGGCTTGGCATCCGGGATTGGATATTGCAATTGAATTCAGTGGGATGCGCGAAAGACCGCGCGGCCTACAATGAGGCCCTGCGCAAGGCGCTGGAGCCGGTCGTCGGCGGCATGTGCGAGGATTGCAGGCGCCGTGCCGACACCAATCCGTTGCGCGTGTTCGATTGCAAAGTTCCAGAGGACCAGCCCATCATCGAGCAGTTGCCGCGCATCAGCCAGTTTCTCGACGAGGGCTGCCGCAAGCATTTCGAGCAGGTGAAGAGCATCCTGAATGCCGTCGGGGTCGAGTTTCAGGAAAACGATCGGTTAGTGCGCGGGCTCGACTACTACACCCGCACCGCGTTCGAATTCACGCACGGCGCCCTCGGGGCGCAGAATGCGATTCTCGGTGGAGGGCGCTACGATGGGCTTTCGGAATCGCTTGGCGGTCCCAGCGCTCCCGGAATCGGCTTTGCCATTGGCGAAGACCGCCTCGTGCTGGCGCTCCCGGAATCGGCTGAAGCGGTGCAGCACAAGCCGGATGTGTACATCGCGCCCCTGGGCGCCGGCACGGACCGCGAAGCCGCGCGCCTGGCGAGAGAACTGCGCCGTCACGACCTGGTGGTCGAACTGGGCGACGAGAATTTTCGGTTGAAGAAGTCGTTCGAAACCGCCGACAAGCTGGGCGCGCGCTTTGCCCTGATCGTGGGGGAAAATGAAATCAAGGCTGATTCCTTCGCGCTTAAGAATCTGGAAACCGGCGAGCAGGTTTCGGTTCCCCGCGCCGATCTGGCGGCAAGGATCCAGGCGAAGTAGTGCAAGTTGGCTCATTTTGAAAGTACTAGTTCTCTGGTAAGGCGCCACGCTTTGGGACTGAAGCCCTTCAGGATGACGCCCGTACGGGAGCTTGGCTCAAAATGTGCACTACCGAGGTAGCAAAAACGTTTTGCTAACAGGAGGACTAATGAGAAATCCAGTTCTGATCGCTGCTCTGCTCTGCTGCTCTTTCTCTCTGGCGGGATTTGCGCAGGGCCAGGCCAGTGCGCCCAAGCCTCTTGGCCCGCTGGAGCAGGCGCTGATCGCGAACACAAATGCGGTCCCTGAAGCTCAGAAGAACAGGAATGTGGATTTCCTGAAACGCACATTGACTGATGATTTCGCCTTCGTGGGCAGCGAAGGCAAGCTGCACGACAAGGAAGAAATTGTGGCGAGCGCGAGTGAAGGCGAGTTGAAAGATTATTACACCTACAATCTGCGCGTGTTGCCGGTCAACGATGAGGTCGCGGTGGTTACCTATGACTGCATCATTCACATGCCCGAGGGCGATGCTCCCGGCATGGCGCCACGCTATCAGCACATCTCCGATCTTTGGGTGAAACAGAATGACCAGTGGCGGCTCAGGTTCCAGCAGGCCACGGCGCAGCGGCCGATTGACTGAGTCCCAGCGCTCGAACTCAAAGGCAGGTCTCCGGTCAGGCCGCCCGCGCGGGACGGCCGTGCTCCATTTATAATCTTTGATTCGGCTTACAACTCCATTCTTTACTGAAGGGCACAACTTGCTCGACTTTCTTGGCGATCTACGGCGTACCCATATGTGCGGCGCCTTGCGTCCGGTTGATTCCGGCAAAAAAGCAGTGCTGATGGGCTGGGTGAACCGGCGGCGCGATC
>Ga0335082_10001646_pt1 | contig 23842 bp, 20 predicted proteins | sample Lox_Sample_41_FD_206718 | JGI IMG/M metagenome (GOLD analysis project Ga0335082, IMG submission 206718) | Soil microbial communities from Loxahatchee National Wildlife Refuge, Florida, United States - Lox_Sample_4.1 | ecosystem: Environmental > Terrestrial > Soil > Wetlands | place: USA...
AGGGGAGCAGGAGAACCTTGCCGAAGATTTCCCTCGACTCTACGACACGGTGCGCTTCGGCGGCGTCGGCGAGCGGAAAGGCGCGGTGGATCACCGGCTTCAACTTGCCTTCGGCGACCAGGCCCATGACGGTCCTGAGCTCCATGACCGAGGCGTTCTTCGAACCGCACAGTCGCAGCTCCCGCCGGAAGAACGGGATGATGTCGAAGGGGACGATCTCGCCGGCGTGCGCACCGACGGTCACGATCACGCCGTTCCGCTTCAGGCATTGCAGGCTGCGGGTGAACACTTCGCCGCCGACGTGCTCCATGACCACGTCCACGCCCTGACCGCCGGTGAGGTCGAGGACCCGCTCGGCGAAATTCTCCCTGCTGTAATTGATGAGGTGGTGCGCGCCCAGCGACTTGGCGCGCTCGAGCTTCTGGTCGCTGCTTGCGGTGGCGAATATGGTGGCTCCCGCCAGTCTCGCCAGCTGGACCGCGGCGCTTCCGATGCCCGAGCCCGCCGCCTGGATGAGGACGCTCTGGCCTGCCTGCAGTCCGCCCCGGTTGATGAGCACATGCCAGGCGGTACCGAAGGCGATCTGGCTCGCGGCGGCGTCCTCGAAGCTCACGTGCAACGGCAGGGGGTTCAGGTTGGAAATCGGCACCTTCACGTACTCGGCGTAGCCGCCAGGCAAGTCGAGCCCGAAGAAGCCTTCCCGTACACACAGGTTGTCGCGACCGCTGAGGCAGAACTCGCACGTTCGACACGGAAGGCGGCAGGTCACCCAGACGCGGTCCCCTTCCTTCAGCGGACCCGCCTTGTCGCCGAGGGCTGCGACCTCGCCCGCGAACTCCCGTCCAAGGATGTGTGGAAAGGTGACCGGAATGCGCGAGGTGCCGGCCCGGTGATCCAGGTCCACGTGGTTGATGCCCACCGCGCGCACGCGCACCACCGCTTCGCCGGCCCCCGGTGAGGGCTTGCCGGTTTCCTCGCACACCAGGACTTCGGGGCCACCGAACCGGTGGAACCAGGACACCTTCATCGTCATGCTCCGCTGTGGTCGTTCGCGTTGCGTCGAGCCCGGATGTCGTCCGGGATGCGGCGCTTGAGGTACTGCCCGTCCTTGAGGTCGCCGTGGAATCGTCCGTCGGCGACCATGACCTTGCCGCGCAGCACGGTCAGCACCGGCCAGGCGCCGACTTCCTTGCCTTCCCACGGGGTGTAGTCGCTCTCGTGCAGATCCTCGGCGCGCACCGTGCGGCGCTCGCTCGTGTCGAGCACGGTGATGTCGGCGTCGCTGCCGACGGCGATCGCCCCCTTGCGCGGATACAGGCCGAGGATGCGGGCGGCGTTCGCCGACACGACGTCGACGAACTTCTCCAGGGAATAGCCGCGCTTTTCGACGGTCTCGGAGTACATCACGGCCACACGCGGCTCGACCCCGGAGTTGCCGCCGGTGGTGTCGTCGACGCGTTTGCCCCGGACCTTGACCGCGAGCTTGCAGCACACCTCGTCGGTCGCGACGCTATGCAGGTCGCCGTGCGCCAGTCCGTCCCACAGCGCTTGCTGGTCGCGCTTGGACTTGAGCGACGGATAGGTGTGGTAGATCTGGCCGTTCAGCCGGCGATAGTCGTCGCTCGTGTAGAGCAGATACTGGTGCAGCGTCTCGCCGTAGATCGGGAAGCCGCGCGCGCGGCTCTCGGCGATCGCCTGCACGCCGGCCGCGGCGCTGACGTGCATCATGTAGAGTGCCATGCCCTCGACGTTCTCCGCGAGCCGGATGATGCGGCGGAACGACAGGTCTTCCGAGAGCGTGTTGTGCACCTCCGCCATGTGCTCGAAGCCGGTCCGGTTCTCCGCGAACAGCTTTTCGTACATGTGCACCACGATGTCGTTGTCCTCGGCGTGGATCACGCCGAGCCCGCCGGCGCGGGCCGCCACCTTGAAGATCTCCCACAGATCGCCGAACCGGACCATGCGGCCGCGGCGGCTCGGCGTGATGTCGGTGGTGAAGAGCTTGATCGTCGGGTAGCCGGCCTGCACCGCCTCCGCGAGCTCGGCGATCGTCGACGGCGGCACGCGGCCGCGCAGCATGATGTGGTAGGCGTAGTCGCAGTAGCAGCGGCCGGCCCAGTCTCGGTCGCGTGCCTCGATGGCGTCGCGCAGACCCTGGCTCGACGACTCGTCGCCCTCGCGGTCGGGCTTGCAGGCGGCGAAGTCGATGAGGGTCGTCGTGCCGCCCCAGAGCGCCGCCCGGCTGACTTGCTCCGGCGGGCCGCTGAGCCCGGACGGCTCCCCCGGCCTGAAGGCCGGCATGTACCAGGCGCAGTGCACGTGCGGGTCGATGCCACCCGGCATGACGATGCCGCCGGCGGCGTCGATCACGCGCGCCGCCTGAGCGGCGGCAAAGGTGCCGCGCGCGCCCAACGCCGCGATGACGCCATCCTTCACGGCGATTTCCCAGGGACCGACGCCGTGCGGTGTGACCACCCGATCGCTGCGGATCAACAGATCGAACATCGCGCCTCCTATTCTCTCCGTGCGGTCGATACACCTGCCACCGTGGCTGCGCCCGCCTGCAGCGCCGCTACCTCGAAGTCGAGGGCGTCGAGAAGCGCTTCCAGCCAGAGCGGATCGAGGCCGAGCCCGATGACGACGATGCGCGTGGTGCGGTCCTCGTCCGGCCACGCATCGAGCCACACCGGCGGATGGAACACGTGCTGCACGCCTTGGATCACCGCCGGGCGGCCCGGGCTCTCGAGCACGTCGACGAGACCCTTGATGCGCAGCAGCCGCGCGCCGCAGTGCTCCGCCAGCACCTGCAGGAACAGCGTCAGCGTCACCGCGCGCAGCGGCGCGCTGCGGCGCAGGCAGAACGACGTGACGGCACCATCGTGGCGGCCGGCCTCGTGGTCGTGGCCGTGATTCGCCGGATCATGGCTCACGGCTTCAGCGGCGAGCCAGTCCCGCACGTCAGCGCCGCGCGCCTGCGCATCGTACATTCCGCCGCCGAACAGCCGGCTCGCGTCGATGGCCCCGTGCACCGCGGTCAGCTTCGGCGCTGCGGGATTGAGCGCGCGCAGGCGCTCGTCAAGGCCGTTCGCCGCAGGGTCGTCGAGATCGGTCTTGGTGACGACGATGCGGTCGGCGATCGCCGCCTGCTTGACGGATTCGGGGTAAGCGTCGAGCGTGGCGGCACCGGCGGCCGCATCGATCGTGGCGATCACCGACTCCAGGCAAAGCGAGTCGGCGATCGCAGGGTCGGTCATCAGTGCATGCAGGATCGGCGCCGGGTCGGCCAGCCCGGTCGTCTCGATCACGATGCGGTCGAACGGCGCGGTCGAGCCGGCGGCGCGCCGCGCGAGCAGGTCGCCGGCCGTGCGTACCAGATCGCCGCGCACGGTGCAGCACACGCAGCCGCTGTCGAGCAGAACGATCTCCTCGTCGCTCGCCTCGACCAGCAGGTGGTCGAGCCCGACCTCGCCAAACTCGTTGACGATCACGGCGGTGCGCGCGAGCGCCGGGTCGCGCAGCAGGTTCGCGAGCAGCGTCGTCTTGCCGCTGCCGAGGAAGCCGGTGATTACCGAGACCGGGACTGGCGCCATCGTCAGCGCGCGCCCGCGTCGCGCCCGCGCATCTGCTGCGCGCCGATCACCAGGCGGCCCGCCGGTGCGTCCGGCGCGAGCTCTTCCCGCAGCCGCCGCAACAGGCCCGGTAGCCCGGCGTGACGGCCGAGCTCGACCGCCTCGCGGGAAGCCGGATCGCGCAGCGTCACGGCCCAGCCGGCCGCAGGATCGTGGCGCACGCGAATCTCTGCGCCGCTCCGGGGAGCGATGAGGAATCCGTTCGCGTCCTCGGGGTCGGGGCCGACCGAACCCGCGACGCCCCAGAGATTCAGCGCGCCCGAGAAAACGCGCGAAGTCCGCGCGTGCCATGCCGTGTCGTAGAGCACGAAGGCATCATAGGCCGGTCCGGGGCGACGGAAGGCTCGGCACGGCGGCGGGTTCCGCATCTCTTGCTTGACATTTATTATCCACGGCGGAAGTATGGCAGCGGAAGATATCTGTGGTGTCGATACAGTTATGGCGGGCGTCGATACCGTGGTCGACTGCAACGAAATCCGAGGGGGAGAGGCATGAAACGTTCAGCTGCGTTCTCGCTATCCGTGTTCGCCGGCGCCCTGAGCCTGGCCGTCGCGGGCACCGCCTTCGCGCAGGCAAAGTACCCGCTGCGGTGGGGCCACTATCTCGCCGACGGGCCGTTCGTCCAGCTCGAGAAGGACTACGCCGCCAAGATCGAGAAGCGGACCAACGGCCAGGTGAAGATCACCATCACGTTCGCCGGCGGGCTCGGCAAGGGCGAGGAGCTGCTGATGCTCACCGCGCGAGGCGCGATCGACATGACCTCGACTGCGCCCGGTTACAACCCGGATCAGCTTCGCTACTGGCGGGCGTTCCAGACGCCGCTCGTGTTCCAGACGACCCAGCAGGCGATGATGGTGCTCGGCAAGGTGTACGAGGAGTTCCCCATCTATCGGGACGAGATGGACCGGGTCGGTGTGGTATGGCTCTTCCAGCAGCCGCTCGGCGAGTACTACCTTAGCGGCCCGTCCCCGGATTGCGCCAGCGTTGCGGCGCTGCGCGGCAAGAAGATCCGCAGCTTCGGCGCCGACATTCCGAAAGCGTTCAGCGCCATCGGCGCGGTGCCGGTGACGGTCGCGCCCACGGCGATCTACGAGGCCCTGCAGCACGGCACCCTCGACTTCTCGTTCATCAACCCCGGCAACATCACGCAGTACAGGCTGGTCGAAGTCGGCAAGCATCACTGCGGCCCGGTGATGGCAATCACCGGCCACAACGTCACCATCGGCAAGCGCACCTGGGCACGGCTGCCGCCGGACATCCAGAAGATATTCATCGAGGAAGGGCAGCAGACGATGAAGGACTATCTCGCCTGGGTCGGCGAGTTCGAAGCCAAGGCGGTGGCGAACATCAAGGCGCAGGGCGGCACGTTCGTGCCGTTCCCGGCGGAGGAGCTGAAGAAGTGGAAGGCCGCCGCGCCGGACTTCCTCGCGGAGTGGGAGAAGGCCACCGCGGCGGCCACCGGGGATGCCGAGACGCCGAAGAAAGTGGCAGCACGCTGGAGACAACTGCTCGCACAGTGACGGCGAAACCCGCGCCCGGTTCTGTGGGGCGCGGATCCTCGTTGGATTCCAGCGCCGGAAGAGGAGCGACATGCGGTGGCTTAGCGGTAAGGTGCAGCGCGTCGCGGTCGGCATGGTGCTGCTCGGCTCCGTGGGGATGATGGTTTCGATGCTCATCTGCGTCGCCGATGTGGTGGGGACCAGTTTCCTCGAGTGGCCGGTGCCCGGCACGCTCGAGATCACCGAGAGCACCATGGTGCTGATCGTCTTCGGCGCGCTCGCCTACACCCAGGAGAAGCGCAGCCATATCCGCGTCGAGCTTCTGCACGGCTACATGAGCCCGCGGATGAAGTCGTTCATGGACGCGCTGACGCACGCTCTCGCATTCGTATTCTTCGTGCTCCTTGGCTGGCAGAGCATAGGGGAGCTCACCTACAGCTGGGAGATCCGCGAGTCGACCATGGGCGCCATCCGCTTTCCCCTGTATCCCGCACGCTTTCTCCTAACCGCTGGCACGGCGCTGCTGATCGCGCAGCTCGCGCTCGATGTCATTACGGACGTGGGGCGCATGTGGCGCGGGGAAGCGCCTCCGCAGATGCACGAGCCCGCCGACGCCGCGAAAGTCAGCTAGAGGCGAGACGCATGCCCCTGCTCACCCCGGAGGTGGCGGGCTACATCGTGGTCGGGCTGCTGGTCGTCTGGCTCGCCCTCGGGGTGCACATCGGCGTCGCCCTCGGCCTTGCCGGATTCCTCGGCATCTATCTCACCGTGGGGCCGGACGCGGCCACCGCGCAACTCGCCGCGATCCCCTTCAGCACCACCAACTCCTTCACCCTGGCGGTGATCCCACTCTTCATCCTGATGGGCTCCTTCGCCACCGTGGCCGGCATCGTCACCGATCTGTTCCGCACTGCGTACCTCTGGCTCGGCGCCCTGCGTGGCGGGCTTGCCATGGCCACCGTCATGTCCTCTGCCGCCTTCGGCGCAGCATCCGGCTCGACCATCGTCAACGCCGCCGTGTTCACCCGCATGGCGATGCCGGAGATGACGCGCTTCGGCTACGACGTGCGGCTGAGCGCGGGCTGCATCGCCGCGGCAGGAACGCTCGCCGCCCTGATCCCGCCCAGCATCCTGATGGTCATCTACGGGGTCATCACCGAGCAGTCCATCGGCAAGCTGCTCATCGCCGGCATCGTGCCGGGCATCGTCACCGCGTTCATCTACTGCGGCGGGATCTACGTGCTCGCCCGCTTGCGGCCGGACCTCGCGCCGCTCGCCAAGATCAGCGTCAACTGGGGAGAGCGGTGGCGCTCGCTGTACGGCGTTTCCGGGGTCGTGGTCCTCTTCTTCATCGTGGTGGGCGGAATCTACGGGGGTTATTTCCCCGCCACCTACGCGGGCGCGGTGGGGGCCTTCGGCGCCTTCGTCATCGCCTTCGCCAAGCGCCGACTCACTTCCGCCTCCCTCACAGAGGTTCTCAAGGACGCGGCGGTCACCACCTCGGTGATCTTCATCATCGTGGTCGGCGGGATGCTGTTCGCGCGCTTCCTCACCTACTCCGGGCTGGTGACGATGATCTCGACGGCGCTGCTCAGCTTTGGCACCGGCAAGTACACCTACCTGCTGGGGTACGTGGTTCTCTTCACCATTCTCGGCTGCTTCATCGAGCCAATCGCGATCATGGTGATGACCCTGCCGATCATGTATCCGGTGATGCACGCGCAGGGCTTCGACCCCATATGGCTGGGCGTGGTTTCCGTCAAGCTCGCCGAGATCGGGGTGCTCACGCCCCCGGTCGGGCTGAACGTCTTCGTGGTGAAGAGCTCCTCCCCGGTTCCCGTCACGCTCGGCCAGGCCTTCACCGGAGTGATGCCCTTCATCGCCCTCGATTTCCTCTCCCTCGGGCTCTACGTCGTGTTCCCGCAGATGATCCTGTGGCTGCCTAACCTGATGAGCTCTTAGCAAGGAGAGCGTGAATGCCGGTGCTGAAGGCCGAAGGCAAGACATTTTCGACCCGGACGCAGGTGCTGATCATCGGTGCCGGCGCGTGCGGCACGATCGCGGCGCTCGCCGCCAACGAGCGCGGGGCGGAAGTGCTGATTCTCGAGCGCGATGCGCGGCCGACCGGCAGCACCTCGCTCTCCGGCGGCCAGATCCCGGCGGCGGGCACCAAGCTGCAGCGCGCCGCGGGGCTGCTCGACGACACGCCCGAGATCCTCGCCAACGACATCATCAGCAAGGCGCACGGCGAGTGCGATCACGAGATCGCCTGGCACATCGCGCGGGAGTCGGCGAAGACGGTCGACTGGCTGGTCGACCGTTACCGGCTGCCGGTGTCGTGCATCCTCGATTTCCAGTATCCCGGCCACAGCCGCATGCACATGCATGCGTCGCCGTCGCGCTTCGGCGCGGAGCTGCTGGCGGCCCTGCTCGCCGCCGTGGAAGCCGAGGGCATCCCGCTCGCCACCTCCGCGCGCGCCACTGACCTGTACGCGGACCCCGACGGCCGCATCCGCGGCGTGCGCGTCACGCGTCCAGACGGCAAGACCGAGGACATCGGCTGCGACGCGCTGATCCTCGCCTGCTGCGGCTACGGCGGGGACAAGGCGATGATCGCCAAGTACATCCCGGAGATGGTCGACGCGCACTACCACGGCCATCCCGGCAACACCGGCGACGCGGTGAAGTGGGGCGAAGAGCTCGGCGCGTCGACCAAGGACATGGGCGCGTTCCAGGGGCACGGCGCAGTCGCCACGCCGCACAACACGCACATCGGCTGGCCCGCGATCACCGAGGGCGGCTACCAGGTCAACAAGCACGGCAAGCGCTTCTCGAACGAAAACGAGGGCTATTCGGAGCAGGCGCTCAAGGTCGCGCGCCAGCCCGACCACATCGCCTGGCTGATCTTCGACGAGCGCGGGCACAAGATCGCCATGCAGATGCACAGCCATGTCGAGGCGGAAAACGCCGGCGCGCTCAAGGTCTGCAACACGCCCGAAGAGATCGCCCGGGTCATCGGCTGCGACGCGGCGACGCTCGCCAAGACCATGAAGGAAGTCGAGGACGTCGCGGCGGGGAGGAAGAAGGATCCTTTCGGCCGCGACTTCAGCACGAAGCCGCCGCTCAAGCCGCCGTACCGCGTGGTGAAGGTGATGGGCGCGCTGTTCCACACGCAGGGCGGGCTGGAAGTGAACAAGGAGATGCGCGTGCTGAGGAAGGACGGCACGCCGTTCCCCAACCTTTTTGCCGGCGGCGGCGCCGCGCGCGGCCTGTCCGGCCCGGCCGACTGGGGCTACCTGTCGGGCTCCGGCCTGATGACGGCGACCAACATGGGACGGCTGGCCGGCGAAGCGGCCGCCGCATTGATCAAGAAGTAACCGGTCCTCTCTCTACCGGACCTGCCGGAGCGCGCGGGACAACGCGCCGAGATCCGGCGCGCCCGCCAATCCCTCGACCGCGCGCTCGACCGACGCGATCGCCGCCGCGGGCAGCGACCGCGCCGCATTGGCGCGGAACTTGGCGAGGATCGGCTCCGCGCCGGGCGGTCGCGTGCGATTGCCGTAGACGTCGTCGATCCGCACGGTTTCCGTCCGGCCCGCCTTCGTCTCGCAGACGATCTCCGCCTCGAATCGCTCGGGAAACCCGGCATCGGGCAGCGGCTCCCAGCGGATCCGTGCGGCCAGCTCGCGCACCGCAGCGCCGGCCGGCGACTCGAACGTGGCGAGGTCCACCTTGCCTTCCACCAGCCGCGCGGCAACGGCGATCGGCAGGCTCCATCGCGCGGCATGCCCCGTCTCCGGGGCCTGCTTGCTCTCCCAGGGGTCGCAGATGATCGGCGCCTCGCCGGCCGGGACACGGCAGAGAATGCGGGCCGCGTCGTCGGCGCCGACGCCGCGCTGCGCGAGCACCCCGGCTGCCTCGATGAACGGGTGCAGGTAGTGGCAGCACGGATGGAACTTGTACGCGGCGTCCGGCAGGTGCCAGCGCCTGCCGATGTCGCCGATCAGCGCCCGGAAGCGCTCGGGCGCCGCCTCGTCCCCGGCGAACTGGCGGAACAGTCCGAAGCGTCCCTCGAGTGAAGTCTCGGGTCCGGTCATGCCCGAGCGAGCGAGGAGCGCCGCAATGACGCCGCCGTGCGCCGCCCAGCCGGGGTGCAGGGATTTGACCGATGAGCCGTTCGTCAGGAACTCGAAAACGCCGGAGGCCTGGCTGAGCGATATCCCGAGCGCGGCGACGCTCTGGTCTTCGGTGAGCCCGAGGAGCTCGGCGGTGACCAGCGCCGCCGCGAGCGTGCCGGCAACCGAGGTGTTCTGGAATCCGCGGGAAGGAAAGCCGGTGGGCGAGGCGAGCCCGAAGCGTACGAGGACTTCCCAGCCTCTCGCGAAAGCGCCGAGGAGCGTCGCCCCGCTCGCGCGCTGCGCTTCGCCGACGGCGAGGGCGGCAGCCGCGATGACGGCGCTCCCGTGGGCGATCGATCCGGTGTGGGTGTCGTCGAACTCGAGGCTGTGGGTGAGCCCGCCGTTGATCAGCGCCGCGTCGGCGGGCGCGGCGCCGGAGGCCTGGCCGAACACCGTCGCGGCGCCGCCCTTCGCCATCTCCTGAGCGAGGCCGCGGTAGGCGGCGCCGACCGCCGATCCGGCGGCGGCGAGGCCGACGCCGCAGGCGTCGAGCAGATGCAGCCGCGCGGCGAGTGCGACATCCTCGCGCAACGGCGCCTGCGATGCTGCGCGCAGCGCCCCGACCAGCTCGCGAGCGAGGGTCACGCGCGCTTTCCGGGAGCTTTCGCGCGCAGCGTGTCCGCCAGCAGCTCGCGCCACGGCCGGTCGAGCACGGCGCGCTCGCCGCGAAGGATGGCGGCTAGGGTGTCCGGCACCGCCGGGAAGACGCTTCCGGCGTTCTCCGCGAGCTTGGAGAGCAGCGTCGGTTCGTCGAACGGCTGATCGGCGCCGCCGCGCGCGCTCTCGCAGACCGCGGACATCTCGGCGCCGTCCTCGAAGCGCAGGGTGACGCGCGCCGGGCGGTCTTTCGGAAAAGGAGGCAGGTCGCGATAGGGAGCCATGCGCACCCGCCGCCGCAGCGTCGCGATCCCCTCGTCACGTAGGGTGTCGAAGGTGAAGGCGCGTGCCCCAGCCGTGCCGAGCCGCGCGGTCGCTGCGATCGCGTGCGGAATCGAAAATTTGGCGGCGAGCACGGTTTCCGGCTCGACGGTCCTGAGGGCCTGCCCACCAGGGCCGGTCTCGACCACGATCTCGGCGATATCGTCCACCTTGCGTTTCTGCAGGCCGCCGAGCAGCTCCAGCGTCGCTTCGACGGCGGAATGCGCGTAGCCGCAGCAGGCGAATATCTTGTGGTAGCCGTTGGTGACTGACCAGGCTGCGCCCAGGCCGTCGACCAGCGCGTGCGGCACCGCGCCGGTCTTGTAGGCGCCGACGAACACATCGTAGGGCGTATTGGCCGCGCCGCCGATGCCCGCTTCGGCCCAGTCTGCCGCGCGCAGGCCGATCCAAGCGCCGGCCGCGGTCCAGCCGTTGCGCACCAGCGAGCCCTCGACCGCGGTGTCGAACGGGCCGGCGAAGCTCATGCTCGCCGCGCCGGTGACGGCATCCAGCATCGTCTTCGCGTCGTAGCGGCGCACGAGCGAGGTCGCGGCCGCGGCGCCGATCGTGGCGAAGGCGGCGTGGGGATGCACGTTGAAAACGGGGAACGGAAAGGCGAGCGCGAAGCGGGTCGTGACTTCATAGGCGAGCGCGAGCGCGCGCAGGACCTCGTCCACCGTGCGCCCCTGCGCCTCCGCTTCCGCCAGCAGAGCGGGGATGGTGTAGGCACCGCCGTGGCAGGAGGCGTTGCGGAAGCCCTCGTCGAGCTCGCACCAGGTGATCGCCATTCCGTTCGCGCTGGCGGCGGCGTACCTGTCGAGCCGGGGCGCGCCCTTGGCGAACACTGTCGCCTCGGCCTTCGCCGACGCGGTGCGCGCGAAGCCTTCCTGCGCCCGCGCGACCTGGGGCTCGAGCGAGCCCGCCACCATGGCGCCTATGTCGTCGGCCAGGATCGTCGCCGTGCGCCGGCGCACGGCGTCCGGCAGCGGCTGCGAAACGGCCCCGCTCGCCCAGCGGATCAGCTCCCGCGTGTTCGCGGTCGCTTGGTCCCGAGCCTGATTTTCATTGTTCGCCATGATAGGTTGTTCCGGTAGTTTGGTGGAGGAGGCGGCAAGACTGCCCACTGGAAAATGCTACGACTACGGTCGAGCCACTTCAAGCTGCACGAGACAGCGGCTGCATCCGCCGGATGGATTCCAGGAATTGGTTTCGTGGATGGTGCGATCGGTCTGCTAAGCTTTTCTGCGAGCATCGAAAATCATCGGGCAGGAGGCAGACGATGAAGCGCCGCGAGCGTAAAAGGAGACTCACGTATGAGGATTTCCGTCATCCACGACTACGCCGACGTGTTCCGCACCACCAAGGCGTTCGAGCGGCTGAAAGACCACGAGGTGGTGATCCATACGGATGCCTACACCGATCCGGCGCGGGTGGTTGAGCAGGTGGGGGGCTGCGAGGCGGTAGTGCTCACCCAGCAACGCGTGCCGTTTCCGCGCACCGTGATCGAGCAACTGCCGGACCTGAAGTTCGTATGCCAGACCGGCCCCAACGCGAGCCACCTCGACGTTGCCGCGTGCAGCGACCACGGCGTCGTGGTCTCGATCGGGCATCACAGCAAAGCAGTTACGGAGCTCGACGGGTTTTCCATCGCTGGGGAACTCTCGTGGGCGCTAATCCTTGCCTCGCTACGCCACCTGCCCTACGAGGTCGGGCGTCTCAAGCAGGGGCACTGGCAGTCCACGGTCGGCACGCGCCTGTTTGGCCGCACTCTGGGAATCTATGCGTTCGGGCACATCGGCGGCGCGGTGGCGCGCGTCGGGCGCGCCTTTGGTATGAAGGTGGTGTGCTGGGGACGCGAAGGTTCCACCGCACGGGCGAAGGCGGAAGGGTTCGCAGTTGCCGCGACCCGCGAGGAGTTCTTCGAGAGCGCCGACGTGATCAGCCTGCACCTGCCGGCTAACCAGGAAACGCGCGGTATCGTGACTGCCGATAACCTTCGTCGTATGAAGCCCACTGCTTTATTGGTTAACACCAGCCGCGCGTCGATCATCGCCGACGGCGCGCTACTGGCCGCCCTCAATGCGGGCCGTCCGGGGTTTGCTGCGGTCGACGTGTACGAAGAAGAACCGGTATCGGGCGCGAACCACCCGCTGCTGAAAATGTGCAACGTCCTGTGCACGCCGCACCTGGGCTACGCCGAGCGGGAGAGCTACGAGGGCATGTACGCGACCGCGGTCGACCAGCTAATCGCATTCGCGGAGGGCAACCCAACCAATGTGATGAACTCCCGGGTACTTTCCAACGCTTCATAGGAGAGGCAGATGACGAACAGAATGTCAGCCCGGTGCCGGCTCGTCAGCGCATCGCTCATCTTGTTATCCGCGGTGGCCGGTGTCGGCAGCTCGGTGCTGGCGCAAACCAAGGAGCCGTTTACGCTGGGCGTCGCGCTGCCGACAACCGGCTCCGCGGCACCGTTCGGGTTGGACCAGGTTCAGGCACTCGAATGGGCAATCGCCGACATCAACGCGCGGGGCGGTGCGGGGGGGCGCCAGCTTAAAGTCATCGTCCTCGATACGCAGGCGCGGCCGCAAGTCGGCATCGACGTGGTCACTCGGCTGGTCAGCGTTGAGAAGGTTCCTCTGGTGATCACGGCATTCAGCGCGGTCGTCGCGGCGGTTGCACCGATCGTCAATCGCAACAATGTCCTGACCTTCGTGATCGGCGCCAATTCTCCGCGCATTGCCACGATGGGCGACTACGTCTACACGACATACCCGTTGGCAGACGTTGACCTCACGCTGCTGGCGAAATACGCACGCGAAGAGTTGAAGAAATCAAACGCAGCCGTCCTCTATCTCAATGACGAGAGCGGCGTGTACGGCGCCCGCGTGTTCCGTGAAAACTTTGAGAAACTCGGCGGCCGGATCACAGCCTATGAGAGCTACGAGCCGAATTCGACCGATTACACCGGCGCCATTCTGAAGATCCGCGCCGCCAACCCCGAAATCGTTCACCTGCAGGGCAATGCCGGCGATTCACCGCAGGCAATCGCACAGCTGCGCCAGCTCGGGGTCAAGGTGCCGATCACGTCGTACACCGCCGCCTATAACCCACAGATGGTCAAACAGCTCGGCGCTCAGGCAGATGGACTGATCGTCGCCTCGCTCGCACCAGGAGTAGCGGACCTTCCTGCCGTCGCGGCCTATGTTGAGCGCTGGAAGAGGGAAAAGGGCCGCGAGCCGAACAACGTGCCCGTGACCCAGTACGTCCATGACGGCGCCTACATCGTCAAGGCGCTGATCGAGCATCTCGACAAGACCAAGACCCCACTAACCGGCGAGAATCTGCGCAAAGCGCTGCTCGAGGTGAAAACCTTCCAATTGCCGCTGACCGGCGACGTCACCATCAACGAGAACCACACCGTGCTGAAGCCGGTCTATCTGCTGGAAGTGAAAGGCGGCGCCTTCGTGCCGATCCGCGTCTACCGGTGAACCGCTCGACTCACGGACCGGCGCAGCGATGTTCGATCGCCACATCCTGCTCCAGGTGCTATGGACCAGCCTCGCCAGCGCGAGCTTCCAGATCCTGCTCACGATTGCTTTCGCGCTGGTTCTCAAGGTTACAAAGATCTGGAACTTCACCCAACCCGCTCTGATGGGGGTGGCGTTCTACGCGATGTTCGTGGCGATCAATTGGCTGGGGATGCCACTGCCGATCGCAGTCTTGATCGGGTTCCTCGTCACGGCGGCGCTCGGGCTGAGCATCGAGTATGTCGCGTTCTCAACGCTGCGCGCACGCGGGTCGGAGTCGATCACCTATTTCGTCTTCACCCTCATCTTTGCGCAGTTCGTGATCTACGTGCTGACACTGGTCTTCACCACGGAGCCAGTTTTCATGCTCGCCCACATGATGTCGCCGACCCGGCTGGTCGGTGGCGTCGTTGTGAGCGTATGGGATATCCAGTCGATCCTAGTTGCGGCCGCGCTCACGATCGCCTTGTACCTGTTTCTGCGCTTCACGCGCGCGGGGCAGTACATGATCGCGGTTGCAGACAACGCCGATCTCGCCGAGGTCTACGGCATTAACAAGCGCCAGTCCTATGCATTGGCGATGTTGATCGCCACGCTGTTCATTACCGCAGCCATGTATGTGTTTGGGAGCAAGCTCGCGGTCTATCCGGAGCTAACCCTGCATATGATGATCTTCGCCGTGGTGGCAACCATCCTGGGCGGCATGGACCGGGTCTTTGCCGCGGTGCTCGCGGCGCTCGGCATCAATGTGCTGCAGCAGCTCAGCGTCCTGGTAATGGATTCCCGCTGGCAGCCCCTGATCGTGTATTCGATTCTGTTCATCGCCATAGTTTTCTTCCCGCGTGGCATTCGGCTACCCGCGCGCCGGGTTGCGGATGGCCGGAGCAGTACACCTGCCCTCGACAAGGTCGCGGAGTAGCGACATTGGAATTCGTTGGCGCGATGCTGATCCAGATCGGCATCTTCACCATCCTCGCTACCAGCTTCAATCTGATCATCGGCTATGGCGGGCTGATGAGCATTGCGCATCCGATCTTCTTCGCGCTTGGCGCATACGGTTCGGGCCTGATCACCCAAGCAACCGGCATTCCCGTTCCTGTCGGCATCGCCTTTGGCATGATGCTCGCTACGCTGGCGTCGATCGCGGTGGCTCTGCCGTCGTTGCGCGTGTCCGGCGACTATCTCGTCATCGCGAGCATCGGCTTCCAGCTGGGATTGCTCCAGATCATCAAGAACTCCGACTGGTCCGGCGGCCCAGGCGGTCTCACTAATATTCCGCCGATGATGGCAACGGTGGGGCCGGCAGCGATTTGGAGTTACGTCGCCATCGTGGGTATCGCCGCAATCTTCACCATCCTCATAGTGCGCTGGTTGGTCAGCGGGGATTACGGCCGCGCCATCACCGCCATGCGCGACGATGAAGAAGCATTCAGGGGGCTCGGCCACGACGCGGTCAGCCTGAAGCTCGCGCTCTTCGCTATCGGCTCCGGCCTCGCTGGACTCGCCGGAGGACTTTACGGGCATTACTTCCTGTTCGTGACGCCCGAACAGTTCGAGATCTTGTACTCCGCGGCGATGTTGACCATGGTCGTGGTCGGTGGCATCCGGACAATATGGGGGCCGGCGCTCGGTGCCGTTTTGCTGCAATTCATGCCGCAGGCCATCAACTTCCTAAAGCTGCCATCGTCCGTGACCGGGCCCTTGCAGGGCATCCTATTCACCGGTCTCGTCCTGGTGTTCCTTTTCTTGCGGCCGCGCGGCTTGCTCGGGCGTGCACTCGGCGCGCGCGTCGTCCAGGAAGACGATCCAACCGAGGCGCCGCTGAAGTGAGCGAGGTCATCCGCACGCGAGCGCTGTGCAAACGTTTCGGTGGCGTCGTCGTTGCCGAGGGAGTCAATCTCACCCTGACCAGAGGCCAGATCGTCGGCCTTATCGGGCCCAATGGCGCCGGCAAGACGTCGCTCTTCAATCTGATCTGCGGCGCCATCCCTGCTGATTCGGGCTCGGTCATTCTGAACGGCACGGAGATAGGTGGTCTGCCAATGCATGTCCGGGCGCGGCTCGGAATCGCGCGCAGCTGGCAGCACAATCGCCTGTTCCCTTCTTTGACGGTTCTCGACAATCTGCTGCTCGCGCAGCGCCGGGATCGTGGCAGGTCATTGGTTGGCGCATATCCGCGCAGCCACGCCGATGAGAAGACGGCGGCGCGCGAACGCGCGATGGCTCAGCTTGAGAAGGTCCGCATGACCCACGCGGTGCATCGGCTGCCGACCGAGCTGTCCTATGGCAAGCAAAAGCTGATCAGTCTCGCCCGCGTCCTGATGAACGACGGCGATTGCCTTCTACTCGACGAGCCGATGGCGGGAGTCGAGGGCCCCGCATACGATTCGATCAAGGCGGTCGTGCGCGATGAGGCTGCTGCGGGCCGAGCGATCTGCGTGGTCGAGCACAACATCTCCTTCATCAAGGACCTCTGCGATCTGGCGGTGTTCATGTTCGCGGGCCGGATCATTCGGACGGGCACGATCGACGAAATGGTGCGCAGTCCAGAGCTGACCGAGCTGTACTTCGGCGCGTGACGGGCATGGCTAGCCTGCTCACTTGCATCGACATCCACGCTTACTATGGTGCGCTCCACGCGCTCAAGGGCGTGTCTCTGCGCTGCGAGGAACGCGAACGCGTGGCGGTGTTTGGGCACAATGGCTCGGGCAAGTCTACGTTGTTCAAGTGCTGCGTCGGATCGCTCGCTACGCGTACCGGGAGCATCGAGTTCGCCGGGCGGCCGGTGACTCCCGGCGCCGTCCACCGCAATGTGCAGCTCGGCATCGGCCTCGTGCCGCAGGAGCGCAACGTGTTCAAGGACCTTTCGGTCGAGCGCAATCTGCGCATTGCCGGGTTGAAACGACGCAACGAAGACCTCGCACCCATCTGGGACCTGTTCCCGGTGCTGCATGCCCGGCGCAATCAGAATGCGGGAACGATGAGCGGGGGCGAGCAGCAGATGGTGGCGCTGGGGATGGCCCTGATGACACAGCCCAAGATGCTGCTGCTGGACGAACCCACCACGGGGCTCGCGCCTTCGCTTGCAAGCACCGTCCTCGAGACGATCGATCGCATCAGTGGGACCCTGGGCCTTGCGATCCTGATCATCGAGCAGAACGTGCCGCGGACCCTCAGAATCGTCGATCGCGCGATCATTATGAAGAGTGGCCGCGTTCTGTCCGACGGCTCCGCACAGGCGTTGCTCGGCGAGCAGGATCTGTGGAACTGGTTCTAGATCAGCTCTGCACTCGGCAGGCCGAGCCCACGCGTCGAGCCCCGGCGCGTACGCTCGAGCGCGGCTCTAACTCAGCTTGCCGAGGATCGGCGGCTGGCCGATGCGGCGCCAGAGGTACTTGCCGTGACCGCCGGGGCCGACGATCTTGCCGTCCTGCATGACCGTCACGCCGCGCACGATGGTGCGAACCGGCCAGCCTTTCAGGACCTGGTTCTCGTAGAGGCTGTAGTCGGCGTACGAGCCGAGCTCCGCCGGCACGAATTTTCGCTCCTTGCCGAGATCGACCACCGTGAAGTCGGCGTCGTAGCCGGGCGCGATGTTGCCCTTGGCCGGCGCGAGGTCGAAGATCTTCGCGGGCGCGGCGGCGAGCAGCTGGCAGATCCGCTGCAGGGGCAGCTTGCGCTTGTGATGGCCCTCGGAGAGCAGGACCGGCAGGATGGCGGCGATGCCGGGGAAGCCCTGCGCCGCGAGCCACAGCGGCTTGTCCTTGGTGATGCGCCGGCGCGCCGAGTGGTCGGAGGCGACGAGGTCGATGGTGCCGTCGAACACCGCCTCCCAGAGCGCGTCCTGGTCGTCTTGGCTCCGGAACGGCGGGTTGGCCTTGCCGATGCCGCCGAGCTCGGAGTCCTCCGTGTGCGTGAGGTAGTGCGGGCAGGTCTCGATCCAGACCTGGTCGTAGCGCTTGCGCCACCTGCGCACTTCGTCCAGGGTCTGGCGCGAGGAGATGTGCGGGAAATAGACCCGCGCGCCGGTGCGCTCGGCGAAGTACATCGCGCGGATCGCGGGCTCCGACTCGGTGATGGCGGGCTTGCACGCGGCCCAGTCCTTCAGCGTGCTGCCGCCCGCCGCCTGCACCTTCTGGCGCGTGCGGTTGACGATCTCGATGTTCTCGGTGTGGCAGACGATGATCGGCTTGCCGACGCGCGCGGACTCGCCGAGGAGATCCCAGAAAAAACCGTCGTCGGTGCCGTCGAGGCCGAGGTAGCGGCCTTCCTCGCCCTTGAAATTCATGAAGTACTTGAACGAGGTGACGCCGTAATCCCTGATATAGGAGCCGAGCTCCTTGATGTGCAGCTCGTTGGCGGTGCTGAAGTGGAAGGCGTAGTCGACGTGGCAGCGGGTGCGCGCGTATTCCTGCTCGCGCTTGTAGACGTCGGCGTAGGCCTCGTTGTTGAGGAAGTAGCCGAGGACGGTGGCGATGCCGCCCTGGGCTGCGTACACCGTCTCGTGCGTGTACTCGGTGATCTTCTCGCCGAAGCCGAAATGCACGTGCGCGTCGATGAGGCCCGGAAAGACGTGCAGGCCCGCGGCCGACTGCTCCCGCGTGGCGGCCGGCACTGGCGCGCCGGGCGAAAGCACCGCCGCGATCTTGCCGCCCTGCACCAGGACGTCCTGCAGCGCGGGTGCGCGATCCGGAAACACCACGGTGCCGCCGCGTAGTATGAAATCGCTCATCGTTGCTCCTGCCTCTCGCGTAGTTCCTTCATCGAATAGACCGCCTGCGTTCCGGCCGGCGTGTTGAGCGCGGGCAGCGTCGCCGCGAGGTCCCGCTCGCTCAGATCGCGCGCGATGCACACCAGGCGGTTCCCGTGATCGGCATCGGGCCACTCGTGCAGGCGCTGCGGCGGATGAAACACGCCCTGCACACCCTGCACGAGCGCGATCTCGCCGCTGTCTTCCATGTGCAGCAGCCCCTTGACGCGGATCAGCCTCGCGCCGAACTCCGCCGCCGCCAGCCGCGACCATGCCGACCAGCCGGCCCAGGTGACCGGCGGGGCGGGGCGGAAGGCGTGCGCGCGGATCCCGGAGAAGTGGTCCCGTCTGCGGATCGGCCCGAGCGAGGAGATCGGGGCGCGGTGGCGCCTCGCAACCGGCAGCGCCGAGAAGAGGCTCGCGACCGAATCGCAGACCTCCGCCCAGGGATTCAGCTCGCGCACGAAATCGAGCGCCGGCGCCGGATCCGCGAGGTCGGTCTTGGTCGCGACGATGCGGTCGGCAAGGGCCACCTGCTTGTCGAGCTCGGGATATTGCACGCGCGAGGCGAGGAAGTGCTGCGCGTCGACGGCGCAGACGGTGGCCTCGAAGGCGTAGGCCCCGGTCACGAGCGGGTGCCCGAGGAGCACGTTGACGAGCGGCGCCGGGTCGGCGACCCCGCTGGTCTCGATGATCACGCGCTCGAAGCGCGGGATCTCGCCGCGCGCGCGCCGGCCGTTCAGGTCGGCGAGGGTCTCGTGCAGCGCGCCGGTGTTCGCGCAGCACAGGCACCCGGCATCCAGCAGCACGACGTTGTCGGTCGCCTGCGCGATGACCAGGTTGTCGAGGCCGATCTCGCCGAGCTCGTTCACGACGACCGCCGTGTTGGCGAGTCCCGGGTCCTTGAGCGCCTTGTTGAGCAGCGTCGTCTTGCCGCTGCCGAGAAAGCCGGTCAGCAGGAAGACCGGCGTCTTCGCGCCGCTCATGCGCCGCTCCGTCGATTGGGGGCCGGCCGGTCGCCGAACAGCTCCAGCATGGCGCCGCGCAGCCACCGGTTCGCCGCGTCGTTCTCCACGCGCGCGTGCCAGTAGAGGGAGACGTCGAAGCTCGGGATCGGGATCGGCAGCGGATGCACCTTGACCTTCGCGAGCCGTGCGGAGGCCTCGGCGACGCGGCTCGGCACGCTGACGATCAGGTCGGTGCCGGCGACGATCAGCGGCACCACCACGAAGTGCGGCACGCGCAGCGCCACGTTCTCCTCCACGCCCTGCTCGGCGAGCATGCGCTCGAGCACCTGATGGCCCGACCCCATCGAGGAGATGAGGACGTGGCGCGCCGCCAGGAATTCCTTGAGCGTGAGCGGTGCGCGCCGGCCAAGCGGATGGTCCGGCCGCGTCATGCACACGTAATGCTCCTCGAACAGGCGCGTGCGGCGGACCTTGTCGCGCAGCTGCGGCACGTATCCCACGGCGAGGTCGATGTCGCCGGTCTCGAGCCTTACCGCCAGCTCGCCCGCGGGCAGCTGCGCCGTCTCCAGCCGGATCACCGGGCTGTGCTCGTGGAGATGGCGCATCAGCTTCGGCAGCAGGACCGTCTCCCCGACGTCCGTCATGTAGACACGGAGGCTTCGCGTCGTGCGCCGCGGATCGAAGAGTTCGCGCGATCCGAGGGCACCGCGCACCATCGCCAGCGCGTCGGTGACCGCCGGTGCGAGCTCGAGCGCACGGGGCGTCGGCAGCATGCCGGAGCGCGTGTTGACGAACAGTGGATCGCCCAGCTGGCGGCGCAGGCGGCCGAGCGCGCTGCTCATCGCCGACTGCGTCAACCCCATCTGCGCCGCGGCGCGCGTCACGCTGCCGTGGCGGAACAGCGCCTCGAATACCGGCAGCAGATTGAGGTCGGGAAAGGCGTTCACAGCTATTCACACTATAGATGCAAGGATTCATCCGCATCTATTTGACTCATATTATAGAACTGCCTAATCTCTCGCCGATAGGTCCGCGATCGGAAAGGAGCCGCCGCATGAAACCCTGGGACGGGATCGTCAGCGAGGAGGATCAGAAGGCGACCTATGCGGCGGGCTTCGGCCGCCCGGGCGGCGTCGGGAAGCGTCCCGCGCTGCTCGTGATCGACGTGCAGTACCGGACCATCGGCACGAAGCCGATGCCGTTCTGGGACGCGATCAAGGAGTTCCCGACGTCCTGCGGCGAGGCCGGCTGGAACGCGATGCGCAACATCGCGACGCTCCTCGCGGAGTTCCGCCGCAACGACTGGCCGGTCCTCTATCCGTACGTCGCGCCGAAGAACAAGGCCACCGACGGCGGTCGCCTCGCACAGAAGGTGCCCGCCATCATGGACATCCCGGAACAGGGCTACCAGTTCCCCGTCGAGATCGCGCCGTGCGAAGGCGACGTGCTGCTGCCGAAGAAGCACCCGAGCGCGTTCTTCGCCACGCCGCTCGTGAGCCACCTCGTCGACCTCGGCGCGGACACGCTGGTCGTCACCGGCTGCACGACCAGCGGCTGCGTGCGCGGCAGCGTCGTCGACGGTTTCGCGTACAACTTCCGCGTGCTCGTGCCGTACGACTGCGTCTACGACCGCAGCGCGACCTCGCACGCGGTCAATCTCTTCGACATGGCGGCGAAGTACGCCGACGTCGGGAACACGGCCGAGATCCTCGAGAAGCTGCGCCCGCTCGCCAAGGCGCCGGCGATGCGCAAGGCCGGTTGAAAGGAGCGCAGCGATGACTGAGGCGGTCCTGGTGCTCGACATGACTCGGGACTCGATTGCCCCGGAGGCGCGCGCGGTCGAGAAGCGGCGCGCCATCCTTCCGCAAACCGCGGCCTACCTCGCTTGGGCGCGCGGCAAAGGGATGCCGGTGGTGTTCGTCTGCAGCGCCCGGCGGCGGACCGACAAGTGGTTCCTCAAGTTCTGGGAGCTCGCCAACGAGATCTGGACACCGGGACAAGAGCCGATCCCCGAGCTCTTCCAGCCCGGGAAGGACACCGTGGTCCACAAGCGCCGCTACAGCGGCTTCTTCCAGTCGGACCTCGAGCTCACGCTGCGCGAGCTCGGCGTGGACGCCCTGCAGCTCATCGGCTGGTCGACCTCGCTCGCCGTGGCGACGACCGCGGTCGACGCCTGGCAGCTCGGTTTTCCGACCACCGTGGTGAGCGATCTCACCGTGGCGCACGCGTGGGGCGGCCACTCCGTCGAGGAGACCCAGAAATGGTCCCTCGACTTCATCGCGGCGATGGCCAAGTCGCGCATTGCGACGTCTGGCGAACTGATGCGATGACCATCGCAGGCGGCGCGACGCGGCGCGAGCTTCGCGTCGGCGGCGCGGAGTTCGATTACTACAGTCTCGCCGTCGCCGAGGCGCTCGGCCTCGCCGGCGTGTCGCGGCTGCCCTGCTCGCTCAAGGTGGTACTGGAGAACGTGCTGCGACAGCACGCCGAGGGGCGCTCCGATGGTGCCGACATCGCCGCGGTGGCGGGATGGCTTGCGCGCCGCCGCGCCGAACGCGAGATCGCGTTCCGCTTCGCGCGCGTGTTGATGCCCGATTCGTCGGGCGTGCCGCTGCTCGGCGACCTGGCGGCGATGCGCGACGCGATGATCCGGCTCGGCGGCGATCCGCGGCGGCTCGACCCGTCGGTGCCCGTCGACCTCGTCGTCGATCACTCGGTGATGGTGGACGCCTACGCCGTGCCGGATGCGGTGAGCCGTAACGAGGCGCTCGAGTTCGAGCGCAACGCCGAGCGCTACGCGTTCCTGCGCTGGGGCGCGCAGGCCTTCGACAACCTGCGCATCGTGCCGCCGGGCAACGGCATCTGTCACCAGGTCAATCTCGAGTGCCTGGCGCGGGTGGTGTGGACGAGCGACGCCGCAGGCGGCGCGCGGCCGATCGCTTACCCGGATTCGGTGCTCGGCATGGACAGCCACACCGCCATGATCAACAGCCTCGGCATTCTCGGCTGGGGCGTCGGCGGCCTCGAAGGCGGCGCCGGCGCGCTGGGCGAGTCGGTCGCCATGCTGGTACCGGAGGTCATCGGCTGCCGACTCGCCGGCAAGCCGCGGCCCGGGGTCACCGCCACCGATGTCGTCCTGACCGTGACGCAGGCGCTGCGGCGCCACAAGGTGGTGGACAAATTCGTCGAGTACTTCGGGCCGGGCGTGGCGGAGCTCGCGCTGCCCGACCGCGCCACGATCGCCAACATGACCCCGGAGAACGGCGCCACCATGGGCTTCTTCCCGGTGGATGCCGAGACGCTGCGTTATCTGCGGTCGACGGGCCGCGACAAAGCGCAGGTATCCCTGGTCGAGGCCTACTGCAAGGCGCAGGGATTGTGGCGCGACGCGGAGACGCCGCCGGCGGAATTCACCGAGGTGATCGAGATCGACCTCTCCGCCGTGGAGCCGAGCGTGTCCGGGCCGAGCCGGCCCCAGGACCGCGTGCCGCTGGCCGCGGCGCCCGCGGCGTTCAAGGATTATCTGACGGCTTCCACGCGGCGGAAAAAGGAAGCCTCTGTCTCGTCGCTAAAAGACGGCGACGTAGTGATCGCTGCCATCACGAGCTGCACCAACACCTCCAATCCCTCGGTGATGATCGGCGCCGGCCTGCTCGCGCGGAACGCCGTTGCGCGAGGGCTGAAGGTGCGTCCGTGGGTGAAGACGTCGCTCTCTCCGGGGTCGCGCGTCGTTGCCGACTATCTCGCGCAGAGCGGCTTGCAGCGATCGCTCGACGCGCTCGGCTTCCAGCCGGTGGGCTTCGGCTGCATGACCTGCATGGGGAACTCCGGTCCCTTGTCCGCCGCGGTGGCCGAGGCGATGGAGGCGGAGGGCGTCACCGCCGCCGCCGTCCTGTCGGGCAACCGCAATTTCGAGGGCCGCATCCACCCGTCCGTCCGGGCCAACTTCCTCGCTTCGCCGCCGCTGGTGGTGGCCTATGCGCTCGCGGGCAGCGTGCTTGTCGACCTCGCCAGGGAGCCACTCGGCGAGGATCGCGAAGGCAGGCCGGTGTACCTGCGCGATATCTGGCCCGACGGCGCCGAGATCCGCAGGATCGTCGGCGAGGTGGTCACGCCGGCGCTTTTCCGCGAGCGCTACGCCACGATGCTGGAGGGCACGCCCGAGTGGCGAGCCCTGCGCGGCGCCGCGGGCACCACGTTCGCGTGGGACCCCGCCAGTACCTTCATCCGGCGGCCGCCGTTCTTCGACGACATGGCGGCCGCGCCGCCCGAGGTCGACGACGTCCGCGGCGCGCGCGTGCTGGCGATATTCGGCGACATGTTCACCACCGATCACATCTCGCCGATCGGCGTCATCTCGAAGGGCACCC